>Ga0209394_1000128_pt1 | contig 72921 bp, 24 predicted proteins | sample JNZ201metaG_FD_184122 | JGI IMG/M metagenome (GOLD analysis project Ga0209394, IMG submission 184122) | Hot spring microbial communities from Jinze hot spring, China to study Microbial Dark Matter (Phase II) - JNZ 20120812A (SPAdes) (version 3) ...
GTCTTTTTGGCGACGACTTCACTGCTAAATTGGCTGATGGCGCGCATCCTGCCCCTTTGTGATAATTCCATTCGCAGCTCATAATCGTTTGCAACCCTCAAAATATGCGAGCGCAGCTCATCAATGTTTCCCTCTCGGAATACAAGCCCACAATCTCCAATGACCTCAGGTATTGCGCCCGATGAAGAGCCTATGACTGGTGTTCCGCATGCCATTGCCTCAACAAGGACTCTTCCAAATTGCTCTTTCCAATGTGGCATTGAGCGTGATGGCAGGACGAGGACATCAATGGCGTTGAGTAGTTGTGGCAAATTTTCGTGTGGGATAGCGCCGATGAATTTGACGCGCCTTTGTAAGCCGATTTCTTCGGAAAGCCTCTTCAGTGTTGGAAGCATCCAGCCATCGCCAGCTATTACCAATTGAGCCTTCTCAAGCCCAGCTATGGCATGCATTAGCAAGTCAATCCCCTTTTCTGGGACAATGCGCCCAACATAGCCGATGATGAACGACCCGTTTTCTTCCGCCAAACCAAATTTTGCCCTCAGGGAAGCCCTTTGAGAGGGAGTCATTGGTGAGAAGCGCCTAATGTCAACGCCAAACTGTGGGCATACGATGACTGGCTTATCAAAGCCGCGCTCACGCAGTATGCGCATTGCCATCTTAGTCCCAGCAATTGCAAGGTCAGCGCATGCGTAGCTAATGCGCTCAAACAGCGGGTAGAAGATGGAGCGCAGATTCGGCATCTTCCAATGCTGGTGCAAATTCTCCCATGTGAAGAAGATGAACGGAGAATGGCTAAGGAGCATTTTGGTGATCGCCCCCGCATGCGCACATGAAAGGCTCATTGGCTCTTCTTCAACATGAACAATTTCTGGTTTCCACCTGAGGATGAGAGCATGAAGCGTTGGGTAAAAGTGCGCAAATTGCAGCCCGGTGAACAGCGTTGGCGATGGGAGTGAAATTGCAAATCCGTTGTTATGGCGCAATGAAATGGTTTTCCCGTTCACTTTGGTGCTGCCCTCAATCCACCATTTTGGCGTTACGATAAGGGCGTGCAAATCTTTTGCAGCCTTGAGCAATGGCAAAAGCTTGCTGTGAAGGTATGACTGATGGACGCAAGCATGGGAAATCAGCATTAGGCGCATAATGCACTTAGCCCTCTATTCGGGATGCCCAAAGTCTTGATGATACCTAAGCAAGATGATATGCTCGTTCTCAATCACTGTCTCAATTTCACGCCAGCGCTTTATCTCGTTTATCTCTTCAAGTTGCTGCAGTGTGAGTGGCTTCTCTTTTGGGTTAACAAGCGGCGTCAATCCGATAGCAATGTAAACTTCGCTTTGCGGCATTTCACCGCGCCACTTTGGCGTTAACTTGCCGCGCTCGTCTCGCAGCGGATTGTGCCACCAGAACCACCAAACAAAGCGCCTATTTGCAAGGTGTGGCGAGAGATACCCCGAAGCTATTACGGGCGCATTTTCCGGTATGAGGCTGAGCGCCTCCCTTATGGCTTTCACTCTTGTGATGTTTTGAGCCATCACTTCATGATTTAAGTATGGCTCACTCGGGGAGACCAAATGCCAAGAGAGAAGAGCGCACGAAAGAAGCCCAAATGCAATCGCGAATTCGCCAAGATTGCGCGCCTTAACTTCATTGCCCTTACACCTCTTTTCAATCAGGTAGACAGCAAAAGCTATTGCCTCAACGCACCCGAGGATAAGCAACCCAGAACATTGCATCATTCCCTGATACCTAATGTTCCTTGTCTGCGGGTGTATGGAGATAAAGGCTTGCGCAAATGGCACGAGTGATGGCACAAAGAACAATGGGCGAATGAGCGGCAAAAAGAGCAACGGAAGCAGCATTTGAGTGGCTATAAGCATGGCATCTTTTTTGAACAAAAGCCCCAATGGCTTTGAGGGATGACGAAGAGCATTGACGGCGATTTCCGCCGGGTTGCTCCCAAGGTAACCGTAATACGCCAGCATTGCAGGGTGAGGTTTGCCATTGCGCAGCACATGGAGCAAAAGTTGAGATGTGAAAAACCATGCCATTGAAGTAGTGCACATCCACGCACCAAACTTGCGATATTGCCTTGTGGCTAACAGTGCTATTCCGAGCCCCATCATTGCCAGTGCACCAGTCTCCTTTGCGAGGAGTGCGAGGAGAAGGGATGAAAGGAATAACCAGCGCCTTTGCTCAGTGATGCCCACCCAAAGCCATGGAATTGCAAGCATAATGAAAGCATCGGGGTGAAAGTCACCCCTGGCTTGGAGGTGAAGCGGAGGGTAAAGCGATAGAGCTATTGAGGCAATGATGGCGGCAAATTGATTGCTCAAGCGCTTGTGAATTATGTAAACGATGCAAATGATGAACAGCCATGCGCATATGGCTTGGGTGATGATAAGGGTTAGAGGGGAAGGGATGAGCCTGTAGAGGGCGGCGAGTGGTATGAGGATGACCACAAAGTGCTCACTTAACGGGCTTATGGGAACACCTGGCGACACTGAGTAACAGAGTGTGGACGGTTCAAGCAAGCCATGGTGGTTTATTAGCCAGCAGAATTGAGAGTAGATGGCGAGGTCACCGCTGCTGTCAAAGATGATATGGCGTATGATTGCGGTGTAAGTGAGGAAGCACATGATGGCAGTTAAAATTGCATACGATAGCAGCTTAGCTGGCTGGCGCATGCGAGCCTATCCCTCCCGAACCATTGCGAGACATGGCTCCATTGTCTCTTAAGCCGATGTCCATCAAAATTTTAGTGTGGCAGGCTCAAGTTGAGTTTTCAAATCCTCGGGTGATGAATTGCTGATGCGAATGCTTTGTTTGGATGCGCTCTCAGGCAAGGTTGCAAGGGTGAGTGTCATAGATGCCTTTCGTCACATAGCACCTATTGCGCTTGCTCTCCTATTGCGCCTCTTGTTTGCGCTGCCGGTGCTGTTTCATCCTGAGCGCAGTTTTGTGCCCGGCGATTCAGAACGCTATCATCGTCTGGCGGTAAATATTGCCTTCAGGGGGAGCTTCTCCATCAATGATAAGCCATACTTCCTTCGCCCGCCAGCATACCCCGCATTCTTGGCTTTGTTGTATCGCGCATTCGGAGCTAATGAGCGCATTGCAGTGTTAGCGCAGATTGTTGTGAGCGTAATCACAGTTGCGCTTTTGGGGATGCTCACAAAAGCGCTGTTTGGTAGCGGTGCTGTGCATGCAATGCTGTTGTTTGCCATTAATCCGCTCAGCATAGCGATGTGCGTTGTGCTCATGAGCGAAACTTTGTTTAGCGCCCTCATCTGCGGTGCGTTGGCAGCATTCTTGCATGGATATTTGATGCATGCTCGCAATAGGCACGCTAATGCGATTGGATGGTTTGTAATTTGCGGTGTGCTATCCGGCATCGCAGCGCTATGCCGCTCTGTAGCCATCGGCGCTTTACCGCTGCTTGCGTTGCTTACATTGTTCGTATGCCGGCAGTGCTCATATCGTGCGCGCGTGATGCAATCATTGGTGTTGGTTGTAACAGCGCTGCTCATCGTCTTACCATGGATGCTGCGCAACCGCTTTACTCTCGGAAGGTATCTCATTGACACCAATGGGCAAGTCACCCTCACATTCTTTGCCAGTCAAATTTTGAGTGAGCGCTACGGGATGAGCTTGGATGAGTCTGATGAGGCATTGCTCAAGTTGGCTTCAAAGCGCTTTGGGTGGAGTTACACTTCGTCCGATGCGCTCAACTTGCACATCTTCTGTGAGCATCATCCGATGAAAGCGATAGAGCTATCTCAAGTTGCTCGGCATGTTGTGTTGACTGAGTGGAAGGGATCGCTTCACCGCTACCTGCATGGTTGCCTGTTAATGTGGTTGCCATTCGTCTCCTACTCAACGCTGCTCGGGACGCTCTACGGTGAAGTGCCGCAGCAGCCAAAAGGGGCAGGCGGGTTAAGCGCTCAAGTCCTTCGCAAGTTGCTCAAGTTCAGGTTTAAAGAGGCGTTTGAGCTCGCAATGGAAGAGCGCTTTTTGCGCTATCCCTTAGTGACATTGTTATGGCTTGTAATGCTGCTGGTTGAGCTCTGCGTTTATGCCTTCGCTGCAATTGGTCTCTTTGTGGCGGGAGGGAATGCTCTTGCCGCATCGCTTACAGTGGCGATGATGCTTTACTTCACTTTGACCGGGGGCATTGCCGGTCACTTCAATCTCTCGCGCCTGCGCATGCCGATGGAGCCATTGTTATGTGCTGCTGCTGGACATGGTTTAGAATGGCTCATCACTCGCCTTAGGGGGCATTGCGCAAGGTGAAGGAGTAACGGATGCGAGGTGATACCGGTTGGTTCAACCTAACCATAGCAGCGCTGCTGAAGGGGGCAAAGCAAAGGGGAGGCTTTTCATCATTGACGGGCATAACTTGCTCTTCAGGGCATTCCATGCAATCACACCGCTCATAACGAGGGAGGGCATACACACGAATGCCGTCTACGGCTTTGTGAGGATGCTTTTGAAAATACTCCGTGAGCACAAGCCAACGCACATAGCGGTTGTGTTTGATGCGCCCGGAGCGACATTCCGTCATGAGGCTTATGAAGGTTACAAGGCGCAGCGTGAGCGTGCCCCTGAGAGCTTCCGAGAGCAGGTCAAGTTAGCTGAGGAGTTTTTGAGGCTCGCCGGTATAGAGGTATGGCGAGTCCCCGGATATGAGGCTGATGACCTGATGGCGACTGTGGCGAGGCGCGCGGAAGAGAGCGGTATGGAAGTTTATCTTGTGACCGGCGATATGGATGCGCTTCAACTCGTGAGCGATAAGGTGAAGGTGCTCTCATGCAGGCGCGGGATAAGTGACACAGTCGTTTATGATGTCGCTTTGGTGGAGAGGGAAATTGGCGTATCACCGAAGCAGATACCGGACTTGAAAGCCCTGAGCGGCGATGCTTCCGACAACATCCCTGGAATACCCGGCATCGGTGAGCGCACGGCGCAAAGGCTCATTTCGGAATTCGGCGACCTTGAGAAAGTGATTGAGTCTGCGCCGAGGATAGCCGACGAGCGCCTCAGGGAAGCGATACTGCAGCACGCTGAAAAAGCGCGCCGCTGGCGTGAACTAACTTTGCTCCGTGATGATGCGCCGATTGATGTTGATTGGGATAGGTGCTCAGTTGAGCGCCTCAGATTGCAAAGTGAGGAAGTGGCGAGGTTTTTCCAGAGGCTTGAGTTTGAGCGCCTGATTGATGAGCTCGGGTTGCGCAAGTTCATCTTGCAAGAGGTCACAGCCTCATGTGAGGTTGTGGATGCGAGCACTGCAGCTGACTTGCTTTCAACCATTCGTCAACATGGCTCGGTGACGATTTCACTCTGTGCCGATGGCAAGTTGAAGTGTGTGGCAATGAGCATTGATGGGATGCATGTTTATTGCATTCCGCTCAGCAGTGCCCAAGATGCGTCTCCAGAAGGCTTGCCAACTGGCTCAAAGCCACTTAGCCACAAACCGATACAACCCTCCCTGTTTGATCTGCAGCAGGAAGAGGTGAAACGAGACCTCAGTTTACCCTCATGGCTTGTGCAGCTGCTAAACGACACCAGCTTGCAAAAGCGAGTTCACGACTTGAAGGGGATGCTGCGCCACTGTGGCGAGCTATTGGATGATATCTCAACTGAAGCTGCGCTCAGCGGTGCATGGCGGGATGCCAGATTGATGGCATACCTTTACGACCCAGATAAAGGCGACTATGAATTGGATGACCTCGCAAGGTGGCTGAGCATCAATGTGAATGTGCGATGCATCGGTGCAGCGCGCGGCGATGAGGATTTGATGATGCGCCTTGCAAGGGCTGTTTGCATAACCCACATTGCCTGCGAGCGCTTTGAGCCGCACTTGACCTCATGCGGCATGCAAGAGCTGCTGTGCAGCATTGAACAGCCACTATCATTCGTGCTTGCGGACATGGAGCGTCACGGCGTGCTCATTGACATTCAATACCTTCAGCAGCTGTCCGAGGAGGCACAAGCCGAGTTGCGCAAGCTTGAAGAGGTCGTTTACTCGCTTGCCGGCATCAGGTTTAACATACGCTCCCCAAAGCAACTTGGGCATGTGCTGTTTGAGAGGCTGAAGCTGCCAAGGGGCAGGAGGATAAAGACGGGCTACTCAACGGCGTCAGATGTGCTTGAGGCACTCGCACCACAGCATGAAATTGCCGCAAGGGTGCTTGAGTATAGAGAGCTTGAGAAGTTGCACAACACCTACATTGAAGGTTTGCTTGAGCTTGCCGATGCGCAAACCGGCAGGGTGCACACGAACTATGACCAAGCCGGCGCCTCAACTGGCAGGCTCAGTTCAAGCTCCCCCAACTTGCAAAACATACCGATAAGGACGGATTGGGGTAAGCGCATAAGGCGCGCTTTCATAGCGCCGCCAGGGTATAAGCTCATCAGCGCCGACTATTCGCAGATAGAGTTGCGTGTGCTCGCGCACATCTCCGGCGATGAAGCGCTGTGCGATGCATTTATGCGCGGGGAGGATATTCACGCAGCCACTGCGGCAAGCATGTTCGGCGTCTCATTGGAGCAAGTCAATGAGGACATGCGCCGAAAAGCCAAGGTGATAAACTTCGGCATCATATATGGGATGAGCTCGCTTGGGCTATCGCAACAGCTTCGTATAAGTGAGGATGAAGCTGCAAGTTACATACGCAGCTACTTGAACCGCTATCCGGATGTGCACCGCTACATTGAGGGAACTATTGCGCACGCAAGCGAACATGGCTATGTGGCGACGATGTTTGGCAGGCGGAGATACATAAGGGGCATAACGAGCTCGGATGAGCGTGAGAGGGAAGCCGCAAAGAGGGTCGCAATCAATGCACCGATACAGGGCAGTGCTGCCGATATAATGAAGCTGGCGATGGTGCGCCTGTGGAGCGAAATGAGGGGAAGGGGGATGCGCTCAAAACTCATAATGCAGGTGCACGATGAGCTTGTATGTGAAGCCAGTGATGATGAGGTTGATGAGCTTATCAAGCTCATGCGCGATATCATGGAGAGCGTGGTTGAGTTGCGTGTGCCGCTCAAAGTTGACATCAAGGTCGGCAGCAACTGGCTTGAGATGGATAAAGTGCAGTGAATTGCACATGCAGTAGATGATGCCAATCCGGCTGCGAGTTATCGGCTTGTGATCGCGGCAGTGATGAAGTGCAATCATTCCATTGTTTAAGGGTGGTGTTAAGGATGAGTGACATCAGTGATAGGGACGAGAGCGAACTCGTGGAAAAGGTTTTGAAGGAGGAAGAGAGGCTGAAGCGGCGCGCCCAACTTGAGGGCGAGCCAGATGCTCAACTTGAAGAGGCAGTTTCTGATGAGGTGCCGTTTGAGGAAGTGGTCACATCGCTCCCCGAGATAAAGCGCGGTGACATACTCATCGGCACCATAGTTCAAGTCCGCCAAGATGGCGTGATGGTTGACATCGGCGCAAAGTCGGAGGGATTCATACCAGCCGATGAGTGGGGAGGGGATATGCTCTCCGAGGCTAAGGTGGGAGAGAAGGTTGAGGTCTATGTTTTGCGCGTTGAGGAGGAGAGGGATGAGCGTGAGGGATTGATAGTCCTCTCAAAGAGGCGCGCTGACTATGAGCGCACATGGCGAAGGATTGTTGAGGCGTATGAGAAGGGAGAGATATTGACGGCGATGGTCAAGGACAGGGTGAGGGGTGGCTTAGTGGTTGACCTTGGCATTGATGGCTTTGTGCCGGCATCGCAAGTTTACCTTGGGAGAAGAAAGCGCCTTGAAAACTTCATCGGGAGAGCCATACGAGTCAAGATAATTGAGCTTGACAGGGAGCGAAGGAGGGTTATCTGCTCAAACACGATAGCGCTTGAAGAGGAAAGGCAGCGGATGAAAGAGGAGACGCTCAAGAAGATCAAAGTTGGTGAAGTGCTTCAGGGCGTCGTCAGGAGGATTAGGGATTACGGTGCGTTCATTGATGTCGGTGGGATTGAGGGTTTGCTTCATGTGAGTGAGATGTCATGGACTCGCCTTGATCATCCATCTGAAATGCTGAAGGAGGGCGATGTCGTTCAAGTTGTAGTGCTTGATTTTGACCCCGAGACAGAGCGCCTCTCCTTGGGCATGCGCCAGCTCCTTCCAGACCCATGGAAGACGGCTGAGAGGGACTTCCCAGTTGGCTCAAGGGTTAAGGGGAAGGTGACGCGCATTGTTCCGGCGGGCGTTTTTGTGCGGATGCCGAATGGCATTGAAGGCATCGTCCCGATAAGCGAAGTTTCGGAAAGGCGCATTGCAAGGGTGAGCGATGTGCTCACAGTTGGGCAGGAAGTGGAAGCAAAGGTCATACAGGTGAACAGTGCACAAAGGCGTTTGGTGCTCAGCTTGAGGCAGGTCGCACAAGAGGAAGAGAGAAGACAGCTTCAAGAGCTTATGAGGCAGCAGGAAGTGCCGAGGGTTACGCTTGGGGAAGCGCTTAAGGATGTGTTTGACAGGGTCTCACCATCAAAGCCAGCATCGGGTGCCACAGGAGAGGGGAGCCAAAAGAAGGGTGACGAAGAGCAAAGGTGAGATTTGATTTGAGGTTAAGTTCACCACAAGCTTCATTGCGACAGATTGCCTTGCACGGTGCCAGCCCATGATGCTCCCTCCGCGGTTTAATCTTTTGTTGGAGTGACAGCCAACGGTGCATGTGAGGGCTGATTCAATCGTTGTTGGCTTAAGTGGAACTATCGCTTCCGGTAAGAGCACGGTCTCACGAATGCTTGAGCGCTGCGGTGCTTTGGTGATCAACGCTGACACCGTCGGACACAAGCTGCTCAGCAGAGGCGAGGTTGGTTGGGGGCGGGTTGTTGGGAACTTTGGGACAGGCGTGCTCAACTCACGCCGCGATGTTGACAGGAGCAAGCTTGCAATGTGCGTTTTCTCAAATGAGACGGCTTTAAAGCGCCTCAACAGATTGCTTCACCCGCCGATGGTTGAAAGGATTGAGAGAGAAATAAACAGCGCACGCGGAAGGGGTGCGAAGTTGATTGTTGTGGAGGCAGCAGTGCTGTTTGAGATGGGGATGCAAAAAACCACCGATGAAGTCTGGGTGACTTATGCTGACAGAAAGACAATACTGCGAAGGTTAACTGAGCGCGGCATGACCGTGCATGAAGCGCATGCAAGGGTTTGCTCGCAAATCTCACCGAACGAGTTTATGCGTATGGCTGATAGGGTAATCATCTGCAGTAGAAGCATGTTAGAAACGGCGAATGCTGTTCGTGCCGCTGTAAAATATGCGCTGTGTTGCAGGCATGCTCGCATGAGGTGTAAGAGAGGGGGATGAGGTAGGATAGGGGTGTGTCGTGCTGTGCCAATGTGGGGGTGCTGCAGATGCACTTAAGGTGCCTTCGCACTCATAAATGTGGTTGTGTGGATGGCTTCACAATTCCCCTTCGGATCATATGCGCTACATTTCTCGCAATCAACTGCTTGGCGGCACAGCAAGCAGGGCAGCAAACTCCGGGGGCAATTGTTGGGCGAGTTTATCAATCCGATGGGAGGACGGGCGTTTACGGTGCCACAGTTACCGCAATACCGGTTGCGCCATACCCCGGCGAGCAACCGGTTACGAAGTCCGCAAAGACGGATGCAAACGGAGCATATCGGATAGCGGATTTGCCACCGGGTCTTTACAACTTGACTGCGAATGCGCCCGGCTACCAGCCGGTTACAAAACCGAATGTGCGTGTAGACCCTGCAGCCACAGTGACAGTTGATATCATCTTGCTCCCTCAGCCGGGCATCATTGAAGGCGTAGTTGTGCGTGATGTGGACAACTCACCCATTGACAATGCCCTCGTTGAAGCACTTTATGGTGGCGTGGTGGTGTCCTCGGCGAGAACGGCGTCAAGCGGGGTTTACACGCTGACCAATGTGCCCGCCGGAGAGGTTGAAGTGAGGGTAAATGCAGCTGGTTATGCAATTCTCTCAAGGGTTGTAACTGTCCCTCCGGGGGGCATCGTCACCGGCGTCAACTTTAGGCTGGTGGCATTGCCATACGGGACGCTATCGGGATTGGTGACGAGGGCGATTGATGGCTCGGCTGTCGGCGGTGTGAGAATTGAAGTCGTTGATTCAACCGGCAGGGTGGTGGCATTTGCTGTTACGACATCGCAGGTTAATGAGGAGGATGGTTATCGCTTTAACTATCGCCTTACCGTTCCGGCTGGGATTTACACTGTGCGCGTCACAACACCCGGATATACATCCACCGAGAGGCGCAATGTGAGTGTTCTTTCCGGGCGTGAGACGAGGGGCATTAACCTCGCTGTTAATGCCTTCAAGAGTTTTAAGCCGGGGCTGCACATGATGTCGCTTCCGTATGACTACACTAAGGTTGGGTTGAATGCGGCACAAGTGTTTGGCGTGGAGAAAATCAAGCTCGCCACATGGATCACAGACCCGAGAAAGCCGCTCGGTGGGGAGTATGCATACTTTGACCCGATAAACATCAACTCACCCGCATATGCGTTTCAGATTGGGCGCGGTTACTTCCTGCTGACCAATGCATATTTGGACTTCACTCAGGAGGGTTCACCGGCGCCGTCTGTCTACCGATTTCCAATCAAGCTTGAAGCTGGTTGGAACCTTATAGGCGCACCATTCACATTCACAGTTGATTGGTTGCGCTCATACATCAAGCCTGCCGGGCTTGAGGCTATCCCAATAACGGACCTAAGGGCAAGGGCGTTCGTCAACACGGCTCTTTTCACACTCCGTGAGGAGTGGGGTGGCGCTGAAACTGTAGCTGGATATTATCAGCTCGCAACAACGCTTGAGCCGTATAGAGCCTACTGGGTTTATGCGCTTCAGCCGGTTGAGTTACTTGTGGACAACCAACCGGTGCGCCATGGCGGGCTGCGCCAATCACCGCAGGATGAAGCTCTGAGGCTGTTGGCGGCACATGCCAAAGAAGGATGGTTTTTAAGGCTGAGGGTGACATGTGGCGCATCAGTTGATAGTGACAACTTCATCGGTGCTGTAAGCGGTGCTCGTGATGGCTTTGACATGCTTGACATCCCTGAACCACCACAGCCATTTGGCTTGCGCCATCTTAACCTCTCACTCATCCAGCAAGTTTCAAGTGGCGAATTGAAATGCGCTGTTGACTTGCGCTCCAACCGCTCAAGAGCGCAAACCTTCCTCATCCTTGTTGAGGGCGATTGTGGCGGAGTTGCTACATTGTCATTTGAGCCATTGGGCAAGCTGCCGAAAGGCACAAGGGCGATTTTGATTGACAGTGAAATGGGCACTCACATTGATGCGCTTACGCAGCGCACCTATACCTTCCCAATGGGGGCGAGCGGGAGACGCCATTTCAAGTTGGAGTTATCAAACGGCATGCGCTCACCATTGCGCATATTGAATCTGCGCCAGCTGCCGAGTCGCGGTGGGGCACTAATGGTTGGGTTTGCTCTAACTCAGTCAGCCCGCATCAAATTCAGCTTGATGACGCTCACCGGAAGGCTCATCACGCATTTTGAGCCGTCAAAAGTTTATGAGCGCGGCGAAAACACAATTGCAATAAGATTGCCGAGTAACATCCCAAGTGGATGGTATGTTGGGCGTGTTGAAGCATCCGATATTGACAGTGGGGCATCTGTAAGTGCCGCAGTTAAAGTAAGCGTAATAGCGAGGTGAGCACCCGTGAAGGCACTGAGGCGTTATCGCGCTACGAAGGGTGTTGCTTATCTGCTCATCGCAGCTCTTGTGCTTGTCGGGATTGCAGTTGAGCCGACGAACACTCAAGCCCCTCAGCCGGGAGCTGCCGAGCAAGCTGGCGCAAGAGAAGTCGGGCGGGCAAAGCCGCGCATAGCCATCCTTGACTTTGATGTTGAGCGGAATGTGCCGGCTTGGCTTGGCAGGGCTGCCGCGGACGCACTCGCGTATGCCATCATGCTTCCGGAGGAGCCGCAGTGGGAGGTTGTTCCGCGCCAGCAGGTGCAGGATGCATTGAGCGAGCTTAAGATCCCACCATCGCCGGGAATTGCTGACATACAGCGCATCGGTGCATATCTCAATGCGCAATATGTGGCTACCGGAAAAGTTGTGTCGGCAACCGTTACGAGCCGCCCTAAAGTTGGTGTTGTCCACATGCAGGTGCTCGTTTACGATACCGAGACCGGTGAGCCGGTCAACGGCGCAAATGTGATGGAAAGGAGCCCCGAGGGTGTTGAAGAGACAAGGTTGATTGCCGATGCGCTAAACAGAGCTGCAAGGCGCGCTGAGGAGAACATGCGTGCAACAAGGCTCCCAATGGGTCAGGTGTTGATCAGGATGCCGGAAAATAGGGTGCTTCTCAACATCGGCGCAAAGGACGCCGTTACTGCGGGGATGAGGATGAGCGTTATACACACCGACTTGAAAACCGGTGAGACGAGGAAGATTGGTGAGATCGTCGTTAAGCGGGTTGAGCAGCGCCAGTCATATGCCGATATTGATTGGGAGACACAAGGCATCCAACAAATGGACAAGGTTAGAGCCCAGTTTACATTGCCCCCAGTTGGTAAGGTGGCGATGCCGCCTATAAGGCGTGAGCGCCCGACGGTCACATCTTGGGTGCAAGGCATCATATTCCCGTTGCTCGCATTGGGGGCACTCGTTGCTGTTGTGGGGCAAAGCAGGAAGCCGGAAAAAGCACCATCTGTGCTCTCAGCCCAATCACTCTCATGGGGTGAGGGCATCATAGTTCGCTTTGGGAGTGGTTCTGGGACAGTCCTTGGCGTTGAAATTTACCGCGGCGATACCGCCGGTTTCTCACCATCCAATGCCACGATGATTGATATAGTCCCCGGCAATGTCACCCAGTATGTTGATACCGCACAGTATTTTGAGGGGAGTGCAACCGCTGAAGATGTGGATGACCCGGACAGGACGCCATGGCTTGATAGGGAAGTTGAAGTTCGCGGGCGAGCCAGATTGAAGGTTAATCGTTCAAGGCAAATTGTGGTCAGCGATTACGATGAGGAGTTCTATCATACGCCGCTTGAGTTTGGTCGCCAGTATTGGTATATCATTCGCAGGATAACTGCCCGCCGCCCAGCGATGTCAGTCATAACTGGTGTTGGTGGCGGTGGTGGCGGTGCTGGTGTGGCATGGGAAATTGTCCTGAGCCAATTCTCATCGGTCATAGGTCCTGCGACAGCACTGAGAAAAATGTCCGATACAGACCTTGTTCTGCCGCCAAATCTGGGTCAACCCGGAAGCGATAACATCAACTTGGCGGATGTAACATTTCGCTTCCTCAGCGTTAAGGGTGCCGATGAGTATGCAATTTTCGTCGGGACGGACCCGGCAAGCCTGCTTCCCGGGAAGGCTTTCATGAAGCAGACGAGGTTCACGCAGGATAAGGATGGAGTGCCGATTGAGATGCGTTTGGTGAACGAACTGAATCAATTCTTCAGGGTCACAGGTCCAACGACATTTTATTGGCGAGTTGGGTATAGGAACAGCCGTGATATGGCGCCGCCATACCCGGATGGATGGGTTTGGAGCGTCGTGCACGCATTCAAGACCGCAGAAGTGCCGCCAACACCGCCCAAGAGCGGCAGGAAGTAACGGCGGGCAGGGTTATCTTAATGCGTGCCAAAGCGCGTGATCCGGATGCAAGACGGAGAGTGGTAAAGAGATGAAGCAATTGAGGGGCGAATGGGTCAAAGTGGTTGTAGTGGTGGGGTTAGCCCTATTGCTCGTAAGCTTTAGGGATGCATTAGGGCAGCAGTTTCGCCGCTCACCCGGCATTCGCTGTTTAAAGAGACAAATGTTGGAAGCCGTTGCGAAGCGATACGGTGTTGAGCTCTCCCCAATAAATGCGACTGTGAAAGCGCGTGATGAAAGAAGCCGTCAGGCGCTTGATGTGCCCTATTCTGCCTTTGGGACATTCGGCACCGGATTGTTGCCACAGGGTGGTCTTATAGGGACTGTGCGTGTTTTGCATCTGCTTGTCAGACCGAGGTCTTACGATGTTGTCCCCGCAGATGAACACACAGTGGCTTACTTCAATCGCTTGCTTTTTGACATGACCAACCCGTTTTCATATTCGCGCTTCTATTACGAGTCTTCTTACGGCAAGTTCACCATTACGGGGGACACATATGGTTGGATCATCGTAGATGTGCCAACTGATACCGTTGGCAATGTTACATATATGCCAGACGCCGCTGCAGGCGGTGACCTGATCGTCCAAGAGGCAATAAGGGCTGTTGACCCGATCATTGACTTCTCACGCTACGATAGCGATAGGGATGGGCGCGTTGATTTGCTGATAATCACATTCGCATGCGATGAGGATGCACGCTGCCCCGATGGTAATTTCAACAACGATCCATCGTTTGGAGCATACCACAGGAGCATTCCGTGGGAAAGGTTGATGGGCATTCCATCGCAGCCATTTCAGACGAGGGACAATGTGACTGTTGAGTCATTCATGCTCATTCACGAAGCCACAGCTGATGTTGGGACTTACGCTCATGAGACAGGGCACGCATTCGGGTTGCTTGACCTTTACGATACGATAACGCCGAAGGCGGTCAGCCCGGGTCTTTGGGCGCTCATGTGTGCTGGGGATAGATTTGCACCTGCGGAATACAACCCATTGCGCCCAATTGGTCTTCCGGGAGAGCATGACCCGTGGAGCAAAATCCTGTTTCGCTGGATAACTCCGATTGATGTTGTCGGTGACGCTGGCGTCGTTGAAATACCGCCATACGAGATAAAGCCCATTGTTTACCGTGTTTGGGCATTTGGGAGCACAGCACAAAACGAATATTTCCTGCTTTGCAATCGTCAACTCATGGGGTTTGATCAATACCTTCCCGGTGCTGGCTTGACCATTTGGCACATTGACAAGGCTATAACCGGTGACCTCACCAAATACTTGCAGAATGAAATTCAGGTCAACATCAATCCGCTCACCGGTCTGATTGACTACATGCGAAAGGGCGTTCACATGGTTCAAGCTGATGGGCGTGATGACATTGACCTATCGCAGTATAACTTTGACCCGGCTGCGTTTAACTGTTCCACTTATGGCTTCTTGGGATGGCTTCAGGGCAACTATGGTGACGCAGGCGACCCATATCCGGGCTTGACCAACAACACGGAGTTCACATTTTTGAGCAAGCCATCAAGCGCCACCTACTTTGGACTTGACTCTGGTGTTTCCATAACCGACATACGCATGGTTGGAACTTCAATCTATGCCAGAGTTGGCGTTTTAACCAAGCCCGAAATCTACATTGCTGAACCGAAGGATGGCGAGATACTTTTCACATTCACTCCGACAATAAGAGCAAGGTTTGCCGGACCATACCCATCGCCATATCAGGGCAAAACCAACATTGACCCGTCAACCATAGTTGTCACCATTGATGGGCAGGAAGTCCTCAGGGGTGCAACGACCGAATTTGACCCGGCAACTCAGTCGCTTGAGCTCAAGCTGACACAACCGTTGCAACAAGGTTCACACACGCTTGAGATAAGGGCGGCAAACTACGGCGGTGTTCAGGCGGAGCCGAAGAGTGTCACATTCATCACCTTCCCGAAAGTGCTGAGCACGGGCTTGCAAATGGTTTCAATACCGTATGAGTTAATCGCCGGGCGCGATTCGCCATCCTATGTCTTTGGGGCGGCGATAAACAGGCGATTGGCTCGTTATGGTTTGAAGGCGACAGCCACCCCGCCATACATACCGGGCGATGTTGGTGACTACGACTACCATTACTACGAGGAGGGCTACTATGACGAGTTTGTGAGCACGCTCGCCCCCGGAAGAGGATATTGGGTCAGGATAACGCTCCCAACGCCTTTGCAAATTGAAGGGCACACCATTGACAGGCAGCAGCCGTTCATCATGCGGAATGAGAAATCATGGGACGCCATTCGTGCGGCGGACATTGGTTGGCAGCAAATTGGCAACCCGTTTCCGTTTGAAATTGACCTGAATGCGATACAGGTGTTGGCGGATGACACTTCGCAATTGCTCAACTTCAACAGCGCTGCAGAGACAGGCTATATCATTCCAATCCTCTACCGATGGGATGGACAGCAATATGTCGCAATGACGCCCCCAGAGATTGTGCTTGAGCCGTTTGATGGTTATTGGATTAGGAAGCTCAAGCCTTGCAGGCTTGTCATCTTGCCATCAATAGCAATGCGTTCACGCGCAAGTGAGACAGGTCGCTATAGCAGCTCAAGACGGGCTTCAAAGCATGGTAACGGATGGCGTTTGAAGTTGGTCGCCGAAGCTGCCGGTGATGCGCTACCACAAAGCGTTACGCTTGCGGTGGATGAGAACGCCAATGCCGGTGTTGAGTTTGGGCGTGACATACCGGCACCGCCGCCGCCTCCCGGGGCAAGGTTGCACATCAGCCTCATGCCAACGGATGAAACAGCCAACAGGATTCCGCTTATGGTTGATTGCCGCCCAATGGGTTTGGAGCGGATCGTTTGGGATGTAAACTTACGGGCTCTTAAAAGTTGCGAATCGGTGAGGCTAAGTTGGGATGGCATCGGGAACATCCCAAGGGGTTGGAGGTTGTGGCTCTATGAGCCATCTCGCAAATCGCCGTTGAATATGCGCGCAGTTAACGCATGCGATGTGGCGCTCAGCCCATCTGGCGCTGCGAGTTTACGAATTGTCGCTGATAGGATTTCATCATATGGATTGCGCGTGAGCAATATTAATGCCGTTCCGATGAGAGGCGGTGATGTGCTCATAAGGTTTGAGCTGACAAAAGCCGCAAAGTGCGAAGTGTCCATTATGACACTGACGGGGAGAGTTATTCGCAAGCTGAGTCTGAGTGGCAGCCGAGCCGGCTTAAATTACATCCGGTGGGATGCAAGAGACAGCGACGGACAGCGAGTTGCGCCTTCGGTTTACATTTGTAAGGTTGTAGCGAGTGACGATGAGACGAAGACGGTTTCGCAGGGCGTCGGATTGATACGCCTGCGATGATGGGGGGAAGATACGATGGCGCGGCGACCAACACGAGTAATGTTGGAGGGGTTCTCATTGGGCGTAATTGTTTGGCGAATGATAGCCCTCATCATGTTGCTGCTCATTTGCCTTAGGGTTGCGGAGGCTCAAGTCACGGTAGCCAACAACTATCTCAGCGTGACGATGGCTGCAAATGGCGATGTGACGGTGACCACGATCCTCGTTGACCCAAACATACCGCCGAAGCTTAACATACTCACCGGCTCAATGACACTTCGTGTTGAAGATGACGCCGATAGAATTTATAGCGCTTTGATTCGCGCAAACGGGACAGCCCAAACTCTCGGGCAGCGCCGCGCAGACCCGATAAGGTGGGAGTTGCGTGGGACGCCGATGATGGTCTCACAAAACTCCGTCAAATGCTTTTGGGTCGTTGAGATGCCAGAGCCGTTTGGGACAGATCCAGATTACGATACCAATCCCGACGACTTGGTGATTGAACGCATAGTCACTTTGGTCCGTGAATTCGTTGAGATACGGCATCGCATAATCAACACTGACAATGTTGGGCACACAATTGGCGTGCGCCTCTTCCTCAACCCGCAGCTTGACCCAAAGTTGAGTTGGGGACCGTTCTATGTCCCGGGTGTGCCGCCGATAGTTAAGGAGAGGGAGTTCAACGCTGGAATTGGCATGCCAGAAGTCTGGCTGACGACGCTGTCAAGGGCGCAAACGGCATTCAGCCTGAAGGGAATTGTTAAAGGCGGCGATGCAACTCCACCCGATAGGCTCGTGTTCGGTGAGGCTGGTCACTTAACATCGGACAATTGGGACTTCACTGTGAGCGACCTTTACAACCTTGAGTTTCAAGACAGCGCCGTCGCTTACTATTGGCTTCCGTTTGTGCTTACACCGGGAGCGAAGGTTGAGTTTGTCACTTATGTCGGACTGAATATAGCAACGGCGGTTTCCATCGGTGGCTCCTATGGAATCTTCGTCAATATGCCACCACAGTTGAACACCATCTTTGGAGATAACCCGCTGACGCCAGAGGTTGAGGCATCGTTTCCGATGCCGAGCCCGTTCACGATTGATGTGACGGTGCTAAATTACAGCGATACACCATTGACTGACACGACGCTCATACTTCAACTCCCACCCGGAATGAGCTTAGTAGAGGGCATAACACCAACGCAATCAATTGGGAATATCCCAGCCGGCAGTGAGGCAAAAGTCTCATGGGATGTGACCGTTGAGAATTGGGTTGAGGGTTGTGTGACTATCAACATTGTCGGGATTGCGTTCCCGGGGAGGGTGCACAACCTCCCGATCAGGTTCATAATTCCGGCGCAGGCACAGCGCCTCTTCGTGAGCGGCTTTCACATGTTTTGCCTGCCGTATCCGGTCGGCGATCGTTATCCGCCGACTGCTTTGGGTCTCTCTGGAACGCTTAAATTGGCTCGTTGGGATCCACGCTCTGGAAAGTATCGTTTCTTCCCATATGACATCAGGGAACTTCGCCCCGGTGAGGGCTACTGGATTTACTTGGAGACGCCAACGAGGATAATGCTCAATGGAGCACGCTTCCTCAAAGATACAGAGGTGCCAGTTGCGGTCCCGCTATACGCTGGTTGGAATCAAGTTGGCAACCCGTTCCCACAGCCAATTTACCTTGGTGGGTTGCAGTTTGCAGTCCCGGGCAGCCCGCTGGCGCTCAACTATGAGGATGCCTCCGTTGAAGGTTACATCCACAGCTTCATTTTCTTCTGGGATAATCTTTCAAAGGATTACACCCCGCCAAAATCGGGCAGTGATGTTCTCCTCCCACCATGGCAGGCATTTTGGGTGTATGCAAAACGCGATGCCGTTTTGCTGTTTAATCAGCCGCAGTTTATAGGCTCATTCCAAGTGCGCAAGCGCGGCAAGTTACAAGCTGATCACAATAGCCTTCGTTGGAAGCTGCGCATAGGTGTCATTGCTGGCGATGAGCGTGATCTATGCAATGTGCTCGGTGTCGCCGATGGTGCATCTGATGGGCTTGATGGGTTTGATGTTTTGAAGCCGCCACGCCCTTCGCCATCCGTTAAGCTCGCATTTGTTCTCGGAGGCGAGAAAGCAGCGTCTGCAACTGAGCTTTGTTACGACATAAAGGCGGCAAGCGGTGGGAGGAAGGTTTGGGATTTCATTGTGAGCTGCGAGTTGCCCAATAGCGATGTTGTGTTGCAGTGGGAGTGGGATGGTGTGCCAAAGGATGCCAAGGTGACACTTGTTGATGTTGATTCGCAAAGGTGCATCAACATGCGAACTGCATCAAACTACAGGTATCAAAGTGGCGCAGTCGGCGGTAAGCAGCGGTTCAAAGTGATCGTTGAGGAGGGCAATGCTGTTCCATTGAAGGTGATGCAGCTTAGGGTTGTGCCGGTTCGTGGTGGCAAAGCCGCAATATCGTTCGTGCTGTCAAAGGATGCGCGCATTGATTGCGCCATAAGGACGCTCACAGGGAGGGTCGTAAGGAGGTTGAGCAGTGGCGGGGTTGTGAAGCGTGGTCAGGTCACAATGATGTGGGACGGAAAGGATGAGCATGGCAATCGTGTGCCAAGGGGTGTATATGTTGTCACCGTCCAACCTGTGGCGGAGGATTTTCAGACCACCGTTGCAACGGCTACATTTAGGGTGCAGTAGTTCATGCGCTTGAAGTTAGAGTTGCAGCACGGTGGGAGTTTACATTGTGCTGCGGTATGGGTAATGCAATAAGCGAAATTATGAAAAGGTATAGGCGCAATCATCGGGTGTAGTGACAGGCACACCTACAAACCAATGAGGAGGTAGGAAGGATGAGCTTAAGGGGCATAAGGAGAAGCAGTATCCGCGAGGACATTTGTTACTTCCTCATCATTGCGCTAACCTTCACGCAGCTGCTCGTCGCGCCGCAGTCATCCTCAAAAGCCGCAGAGGCAAAGCGAATGAATGTTATTGCATTCTCATTCGCCCAATTAGCCCCAGAAGCACCGCCCGGGCTGGCTAACGCCGTAAGGGATGCAATTGCTGCCCAGATGATAGATACAGGCAAATACTCAGTCCGCACAGCCTATGAGGGTGACCCGACAATACATCGTGCGATTAAAGAGCAATTGATAACACCAGAAGAGGTTGAGCTTGCGATAAGGGAGCCAACCGTTGAGCGTGCGGTATCGCTCGGCAAGTTGATACAGGCAGATGCAGTGCTCCTCGGTTCACTTGATGAATTCAAGCTTGAGGAAGTTGATGGTGGCGTAGTCACGATCACCGTCTCAGTTCAATTGATAAGCGTTGAGACTGGTCAGCCTGTCCCGAATGGCGATGTCAAGGAAACAATTACTCGCACAGCAAAGAAGCCGCCGATTGAGATTGCTAAGGAAGCATTGATAAAGCAGGCTGTGCTTGATTTGGCGAGGATTGTGGTTGATAGGTTCCTCGGCAAGCCGCCGGTTGAAGTGAAGCCGCCAAAGCGAGCTGCACCCGCCGGGGCAGTTTTGCCGGTCGTGTTGCTTGCAGCTGCAATTGCAGCGCTTGCTGGTGGCAAGGGTAGAGGGGCAGCTGGGGTGCCAGCGGCGAATATGCCAAGTGATGTGGCAGTCTATCCCGAGGCGAGTGGGGTGCGCATCGTCTGGATGCCGCCAACTGCCGGGACGGTGGTTGAGTATCGCATTTACAGGCAGGTTGTGGGTATAGCCGTAACTCGCCAAAGGGCTGCGGCTGGCGGATGGCAGCCTCTGGCGCGCGTTCCGGCAACACAGACACAATATGTGGATACAACCGCGACGCCACCAACACTCTATAGGTATGGCGTGAGTGCCGTTTTTGAGGACGGACGAGAGAGCCCAATAATCCAACCGCCGCCGGATGGCTCCGGTATGCCACCTGCCGTCGCAATCGGTGTTCCAACAACACCAAGGGGCTTTAAAGCGACTGCCGGTGATAGGTGGGTAAGGTTGACATGGCAGCCAAACACGGAAGGCATTGTAGTTGGCTATCGCCTGTTCAGGCTTGAAGAGCCAAGGGACTTAACGCCGCAGGATAGGCCAATTGCCGATGAGGGGACACTTCGTCAAACTGCGGCTGAGTTCATTGACGACAATGCTGGGAAGGGCTTGGTGAATGGTAAAGTCTACTTCTACAGGCTCGTTGCCGTTGGACAAAATCGGTATGAAAGCATGCCAACACCGGTGCAGGCTGCAACGCCGGGCGATTACGAGCCGCAGCCGCCAAGGAACTTGGTCGCGGTTGGTCGTGATAGGGAAATTGAACTGCGTTGGGAGCCATCCCCAGATCCAGATGTGGTCAAGTATCAGGTGCTTCGTGGCGAGGAAAGCCTTGATGAACAGCGTTCACCGCACATGCGTGTTATTCGCCCCACACCTATGCCGCCAAACATAAGGTTCCCTCAACTCCGCGAAATCATCTCAAGGGTTCGTGCGCCTCAAATGCATCAAATAGCGGAGGTTGTTGGGAGGCTCACTACGCAATACATTGACCGCAATGTCGTCAATGCCCGCTTTAGATATTGGTATGCTGTGCGTGCTGTTGACCAAGGTGGGAAGGTTAGCGACCTATCAAACATCGCCACAGCAGTTGCCAACGCAAAGCCGATAACGCCACCACCACCGCAAATTGCGAAGGTGACCGAAAAGAGCGTGACGCTTGACCTGCAAAATGTTGTAAATGCTGCTCTTAGAGACCCAGATAGTGACATAGTTGGAGTTCGCATTTTTAGAGGGCTTGCACCGGGGCAGACGCAAACTGCCGTATTAGCTTCCCTTAACAAGGTTTTGGGGCTGCAAGACCCACTCCCATTCAGTGCACTTCAAGATGGACGCTACTTCGTTGATGATGGTCGTGACCTCCCAACGAAGTCGCTTCAGGCAAATATGCAATATTTCTATGCAGTGCAGCTCGTTGATAAGTTTGGCTTGGGCAGCGATGTCTCCCCAGAAGTTAGCGCAATACCTCACAAGCCGCCGAGCGTTATTGAGCTTCCAGAACCGATCGTAGACCCGGCAATGTCGGCGAATGGCAAATCAATGGCGCTCATAATGGCGAAAGTCCTTGATAAGGATGGGCAACCGGTTGGCGGTGTTGATGTCAAGTTCACGCTTGACCCGCAATTGGGTGGCTTCGTTGAATACACTCCCGAGCTCGCTGCACAGATAACACCACTCATATCGCTCGGCAGCTTGCCGCTCGGACAGCCACTCACACCGGGGGGCGGTGGACGCCGCAGGCAAGCCGGTGCGCCGCAGCTTAAGAGCGAACTTGTGGCACAGACTGACACTCAAGGCATTGCGAGGGTGATTTATGTTGCGCCAGAGCTTAATCAAGATGCGGTGGTGCGCATTATCGCAACCGTTGTTGAAGAGCCAAAACTCACCAAGAGCCTCGCTATAACTCTCGTTGCACCGAAGCCGACGAGCATAACGATGACTGCGACGCCGCAAATCCTGACGGCTGATGGTGTAACTCAATCGGATATAAAGGTTGTCGTGAGGGACGCCTTTGCCGAACTCATGAAACAGCAGGGTGTGAAGTTCACGATAACAGCCGGACCTGTTGGCGGTGGCGCAAGTGATGTCAACGGTTGGTTCTTGGACAAGGGCAATAAAGTTCCGGAAGTGTCGGTCAATACGGACGATAACGGTGAAGCAACCGCAATTTATCAAGCCGGAACGAAGATAGGCAGGGTTGTGATTACGGCGAGGTGTGGGCAGGCGCAAGCTAACATAACGATTGAACTTGTCGCTGGGCTGCCGTCACAAGTCATCGTCCAAGCAACTCCAACTGAGCTCACCGCTGATGGACGCACAACGAGCCAAATAACCGCAACGGTGTATGACGCTAAGGGCAACCCGGTCAAGGGAGTTGAACTCACATTTGCGGCAAGTGTCGGCAGCGTTGCCCCTGAAAGCGCCACAACTGATGAGAATGGTAAGGCAACAGCGGTTTACACTGCCGGGACAAAGGTTGGCACAGCAGTTGTTACGGCGAGGGCGAAGATAAATGGCGCAGAGGGCAAGGCTGAAATAACGCTTAAGCCGGGTGTGGCAGCCACCATACAGGCAACAGCTTACATCATTGATGCGCAGGGCAACAAAGTCCAAATGCCTTCAAGCGGGATATTCGTCTCAAATGTTGGTATGACACCAAATCAAGCCATAATTGACATCATCGTCACAGATGCCACAGGCAACCCAGTGAAAGATACCGTTGTAACTCTGCAGGCAGTCGGCGGGACTGTCACACAGAGTGTGCGCACCGACGAGAATGGTCATGCGGAAGCCACATTCACATCTGGCACCGCATCCGGGCAGGCTCAAGTGACGATGACTGCTGCGGGCGTATCACAGAGCTTGACGATACCACTTCGCCCCGGTCCGCCTCATTTCCTTACGGTCAGCGTGGCACAGGCATCTTTACCAGCCGACGGCGCATCAGTGACCACAATATCGGCGATAGTATCGGATGCAAACAACAACAGGGTTGAGGATGGAAATGAGGTTCGCTTCACGATTGAGGGCAATGCACTTGGGGCGCAATTCGGTGACGGGAAGACGCAAACAGTTGCGGTGACGCAGAACGGAGTGGCGAATGTGATGCTCCGTTCGGGCACGCAAGTTGGGGCGATACAGATCCTCGTTCAGGCGCTCCATCAGGGTCAAGAGAAGGCAAGGCAGGTTGTAAAGATTGACTTCTTCCAAGTCACTGTCGCATCAATTGAGCTGCAAGTCTCTCAATCAACCCTTTCCGTGAGTGACACCAACTCACCAGACCCGAATGAGCGTCATCCGTTGCGCACCGATATCGCAAACAGGGTGACGGCAACGGCTACAGTCAGGGGTATTGATGGCAAGCCGCTTTTGAATCGCCCGGATGTGCAGCTGCTGTTCACGGTCAGCGATAGCAATGTTCTCCTCATTGATGCGGACAACCAGCAGCGGTATGCACTGGGAGCTCTGACAAAGAACATTGATGCGGCAACAGGGCAGGCAAGGGTGATATTGGTTGCCTCAAGGACGGCAGGTCCGATTGTTTTGACCGCCGTCTCTGAGAGGGTTGTTCAGTCTGTCAACTTGACACAGCTTCCCGGGGTTCCAGCGAGGATTGAGATAACCGCGTTCCCGCAAACGATACCGGCTGATGGCATTAGCACTTCGCAAATAACCGTCCAAGTCTGGGATGCAAATGATAACCCTGTCGCAAATGGGACTGCAGTCCAATTCAGCACGAGTGCAGGCACTGTTAAGCAGCCAGTGGCATGGACCGTTGATGGGAAGGCTTCAACTATTTTGACGAGCCAATTGAGCAAGACGCCGATTCAAGCTGTAGTTGAAGCGCGAGTTGAAGGCATCCTGCAGCCTGCGAAGACAACCGTCGTTTTTGGCGTGACTATAGCAACGCTTGTCTCAATGCGCGCAGAGCCATCAACAATTGTTGGCGATGGCATAAGTGAGGCTAAGATCTACGCCACATTCACCGATGAGAAGGGCAATCCAGTGGCAGATGGTATGCAGGTTTACTTTGAGACGACATTCGGACGCATCGTCAGCGCCACACCAACGCAAAACGGGACAGCGGTGGCAACCTTAAGGAGCGCCATCGTGACACAGCCGAAAGTTGTTCAAGTCACTGCAGTGCTCATCAACCCGGATGGTTCAAGGGCAGTTGGCACTGTCAATGTCACATTCACACCCGCACGGGAAGTTTTGATCATAACTGCAGCTCCGCCGACACTTGTTGCCGACGGAGTTTCAACTTCAACGATAACGGCACGCCTCGTTGACCTTGATGGTAAGCCGGTTCAAGGTGTGGCAGTCAGGTTCACAACATCGCTTGGCAGCATTAAGGCAGTCACCGATGTGACCGATGCCAATGGAACGGCAACAGCTACATTGACAGCTGGCTCAAAGGCTGGAATTGCCATCGTGACAGTTAGGGCTGCGACTGCTGAAGCTTCAATTGATGTGCCAATTCTCCCCGGAGCTGCACAGTTCATCAGGCTTACAACTTATGTTCCAAATCCACCACTTTATGCTGACGGCTTTACACAGCTCAAGGTAATCGCTGAAGTGACAGACGCAAATGGCAACTGGGTGATACCCGGAACACAAGTGACCTTCACTCAAACTGATGCGGCTGGCAATCAAGCTGTGCAAATTGCGCAAACGGATGATAGAGGTCAGGCGAGTGTATTCTTCACGAGCACCGTTGCAGGCAAGGCTGTAATACTTGCCACATCCGGCGCTGCAAATGCTCAAATAGCAGTCACCTATTTGCCGTCTGTGATACTGACTATGGACATCACGCCAGCAATTATCACAGCCGATGGGACAAGCACAGCAACTGTCACAGTTTTGGCTAAGAATGCCCAGGGTAATCCATTGCCCAACATACTTGTGCGCTTCCAAGCCTCTCATGGCACGATTACGGATCAGGCGGCAACGGATGCGCAGGGAATTGCAACGGCAACATACACAGCACCACGCCTCAATGAGCCGTCAACTGTTGCCACAATAATTGCCGTTGCACGCTTCCTTGATGGCACTGAACAGAGGTTGAGCGGCATTATCACTTTGCAGGGTGTTGGTGCAGGGCTATCAATTGCGGCAAATCCGCCCTCATTGCCGGCTGATGGTAAGTCCGAAGCCACTATAAGAGTTGTGGCACTTGATACCCAAAATCGCCCAGTTAAAGGGCTAACAGTCAAGTTCACAACTACAGCCGGAACTTTGAGCAATGAATCCGCTCAAACTGGTGCTGATGGGACTGCGACTGTCAAGTTGATAGCACCAACATTCCCAACAACAGCCACCGTCACCGCCACGATACCACCGACTGCTACAATTGGCGGGACATCAATGGCGAGAACGGATGTGACCTTTAACCCCGTCACCGTCGTAATGAGCGCTGATAGTAATGTCTTGCCAGCTGATGGCACTTCGGAGACTACAGTGCGTGCCCGCCTGATTGATACATCAGGGTTGCCAGTTTCTGATGGTTTGGATGTGACATTTTCAGCCAGTGAAGGTTCAATTAGTCCCGCGGTATCAAAGACGGTGAATGGAGTTGCAACGGCGGTATACAAGGCAGGCAAGAGGACAGTAGTTGCGACCGTAACAGGTCAGGTAATATCGCTTGGGATAAGTGGAAGTTTGAGCATAACATTGGTTCCAACAGCGGCAAATAGGGTTGTGATGGTATCAAGTTCTCCGAGGTTGATTGCCGATGGCAATGATGTGGTTAGCATAGAGGCGAGGGTTTATGATGTCTCTGGTAACATGGCGATGGACGGGACAATAGTTTGCATCAAGGCAGATGGTGGGACATTTGGCGGAGTAGGGACAGATATAAGGCAGGTTCATTTGGCGACGGCAAATGGGGTAGCGGTTGTTGACCTTAGGAGTGAGGAGGCAAAGGTAATAACAGTTGAAGGTTTCATTGACAATGACAGGGATGGTGTCATAGACGGCGGGACAGTTGGTGGGCAGGTGAAGATTGAGGCGATAGGAGTTGGGGCTGGAGTTACTGTGACATTGAGCAGGGATATGATGCCTGCTGATGGGTTGAGCAGGGCGAAGGTGAGGGTCAGCGTAAGGGATGCGCAAGGTAAGGCGATAGGTGGGATTAGTGTTAAGGTAACGAGCGACATGGGTAGGGTGGAGCCGAGTGAGTTGAAGACGGATACAAATGGTGTAGCTGAGGCGGAGTTGGTAGCATCAACTGCTGGAGGGTTGGCTACAGTAGTAGCAAGTTGCGTATATCAGGGTGTGGAGAGGGTAGGAAGTGCGAGTATAGTGATGAATCCAGTGGTGATAAGGCTTAGCAGTTCGGTGAGTGAGCTGAGTGCGGATGGGCAATCTCAGGCGGTTATAACGGCGTTAGTTAGCGATACATCAGGGTTGCCAGTTTCTGATGGTTTGGCGATAAAGTTTGCGGCAACTAATGGCACGGTTTTGCCAGAAGAGGCTAAAACTGCCGGTGGGATTGCAAGGGCAATATACATTGCGAGTAAGCAAGCCGGTGTGGTAACCATAACTGCGCGTGCAGCTGACCTCAATATTGCCCAGTCCTTGACCATAACTCTTCTCCCGGGTATGCCGCAGGTGGTTGTAGCCACAGCATCAAGCCCAACATTGCCAGCGGATAGCGTAAGCACTGTTGTGATTACCGCAAATGTATACGATGCTGCTGGTAATTCGGCTGCTGATGGGACTCTTGTTAGTTTTGTCACCGATGCAGGCACATTTGGTGCCACTGGCACGGACATAAAGCAAGTGCATCTGCCGACCGTGGGAGGCTCTTGCAGTGCCACATTGCGGACTGCCCAATCTGGCATTATTACAGTCAATGTCTTCATTGACATGAATAGAGATGGAACGCCGGATATTGGCACTAAGGGCGCAAAGGTGGTCATTCAGGCGATTCCAGTGCCAGCTTCAATAGTGTTAACATTGACGAAGACGCAGCTTCCGGCAGATGGCACCAGCAAGACGCAAATCATTGCCGCTGTGCGTGATACCCAGGGCAATCCAATTGGTGGTGTTGATGTTGCTTTCACCACAACATTTGGGCACTTGACGAAAGATACCGAAAAAACGAACCAAAATGGAATAACACCGGAGATTGAGCTTGTTGCGCCGACAGTGCCCGGTGTGGCGACTATCACGGCAAGTGCTGTAATAAACGGCGCTATTGCGGTTGGTTCTGCGGTTGTCACATTCAATGCTGTTTCAATTGTTGTTACAACTGACAAGGCACAAATGAATGCTGATGGAACCTCAAAGGCAACCATAACAGCGCGCTTGCTTGACTCCGCAACTGGTGTTCCTGTAGCGGATGGGATTTATGTTGACTTTTGGACGGACAATGGGCAAGTTAATCCGGCGAGGTCACAGACTGCAAATGGGGTGGCAAGTTGCACATACACTGCTGGTGTAAGGGCAGGCGTTGCAATTGTAACGGCAGAGGTAATGGCTCTTGGGATAAGCGGTAATGTAAGCATCAACTTGAGGGCTAAGGAAGCATCGGTTGTAGTTGTTGATGCAAATCCATATAGCATACCCGCTGATGGCAACAGTGTTAGTCAAATAATGGCTACGGTTCTTGATTCAGATGGCAATTTAGTTCAGGATGGGACGGTTGTGACATTCACCACTAATCTTGGGACATTTGGGCCGAGGCTTTCGGACATAAGGGTAGTTCAGGCTACGACTGTGAATGGGCAAGCTGTTGTGAATTTGAGGAGTTTGACGAAGTCAGGTTTGGCTACAGTTGTTGCGTTCATAGACAGGAATGGGAACAAGAGGTTGGATGCTGGGGAACCGAGTGGGCAAGCCATTGTTGAGATGGCAGCTATAGCTGCCGGGTTGACGCTTAGCGTTGACAGGTTGAGCATGCCGGCTGATGGGGTGAGTTTGGCGACGATACAGGCTACATTGAGGGATCCTTTGGGGAGGGTGATGGATGCGAGTTCGGTAAGCTTTAGCACGAATGGAGGCAAGTTAGTCAACAGGGATGATAGTGAGGCGAAGAATGGTGTAGTCAGGATACAGTTGCAGTCAGACATAGTTCCTGGGACTGCGACAGTAGTGGCTGTTGCGAAGGTGGATGGTGCTGAGGCGAGGCAAAGTGTTGATATTGTGATGAATCCGCTTGTTTTGAGCTTGGTAGCTGATAGGGATAGGTTGAGGGCGGATGGCAATGATAGCACTGTTTTGAGGGCGAGGGTGATGGACACAGCCAACAATGTTGTTGATGGTGTTAATGCTGAGTTTAGTGTTGACAATGGGCAAGTAAATCCGAAGGATGCATTGGTGAGGAATGGAGAGGCGACAGCTACTCTTATTGCCAGCAATGTGTCTGGTGTGGCGAATGTTAGGGTGAGGGTATTGAGGTATGTTGCTGCAACTCAGGTGACATATGTCCCAGTTGATATTGCGAGGGTGCTTATTTCGGCGAATCCGATTGAAATACCCGTTGGTGGGGCATCATCGGACATAACCGTGACAGTTCTTGATTCGAGCAATCGTCCCGTTGAGGGGGCAAGTGTGGCATTTTTGACCGATAAGGGCTACATTACTGTGCTCAATTCGGCTACGGATGTCAATGGACAGGCAACAGCGAGGTTGTTCAGCGATACGACTGTTGGAGAGGCGACAGTGACAGCAAAAGCAAGATACGAAGGCAAGGAAGTAACTGGGCAGTTTAAGGTCAAGTTTTTGCCCGGTGATGTTGCCAGAATAACCCTTGAAGTGAGGAATTTGCGCAACGAAGTTATTGACCCGAACATAAATCCAGCAGTGGCAGGTGTTGACGCTTATAGGATCGTTGCGTATGTGACTGATCAGTATGGCAATCCGGTTGTTGATGGCACACAGCTCACATGGACACTTCCTGGAGCATTTACTCAATCGGCACCCGGAGGGACTTCTACAACCGAGAATGGGCGATCGGAAAACGAGATAATGTCAACAGTTGCCTCTGTTGGGAATGTCAGAGTTACCTCTGGCGGCGTCTCTGCAACGGTATTTCTCACATTTGTCCCGGGTCCGCCTGCATTCGTTGCTGTTCAGGCGCTGCCGAATGTTATTGAAGCGGGTGTCGGTGAGGCGTTGATAACGGCAGTGGCGTTTGATGCCAATGGAAACCTAATTAATGTTGAGTTTGGACGCACACCGGGCGCACCGCCACAATTGTATCTCATCAAGGGCAAGAGGAGCGTTGATTTTACTTTCACAACGGATGCGGGACTGCTTGAAGACTTTGAAACCGGTGCCGACCATGATATCGGCATGAAAGTAACGGTCAAAGGTGACACGATAGTTGATAACAATGGTGTGGCAAGAGTAAAACTGAGAGCCGGCGGAACTGCAAACACAACTGCCACAGTTACTGTAAAAGTTGGGACGGTGACGGGGACCACATCAGTAACATTCGTTTCAAGTGAGGCTTCACAGATAAAAGTTACGGCGCAACCGCAGAAGATTGCCGGCAATATGATAGCCACAAGCGTATTGCGAGCTGAGGTCAGAGATGCAAATGGCAATCCAGTTAGAGATGGAACTCCGGTTCAATTCGTAATATCGTCCGGAAATGTTGACGATGGCGTCTTTTTGCCGGGTGGTGCAACGAGGCAAACTGCGTTGACCACTGGTGGGGTGGCGACTGTTGTATACCGAAGTGGCTTGAACATACTTAATGCTGACAGGAATGTCCAAATTGAGGTTGCAAGTGGCACAGTCAAGGTCAATTATGCGTTGACATTACTTTCCTCAAAACCTCACTCTGCTGTCCTCAACGCTACGCCGGCATTGATACCAGCTGATGGAGTCTCAACATCCACGATAACGGCTGTAGTGAGAGACATCAATGGTAACCCAGGGCCAATTGGAACTATTGTGAGGTTTGAGTCAGATAAAGGTGCTTTCATCAACGCCGTTTCACCGGATGGTAAAGAGGCGAGGGGTGAGACCGACAATAATGGAGTAGCAACAGCAGTGTTGAGAAGCGATGGGCGTGCCGGAGTTGCGAATGTGGTAGTTAGGAAGGTTATCGTGGATAGGACGGAAATAGACCTTGCCCAGACTGGCAGCACAACCGTCCAGATGAGCGGATTAGGTGCAACGATTGCACTTATTGCCGACAAGACAAGCTTGCCGGCGGATGGTGCAAGCTACGCCACTATTACCGCCACTTTGAGGGATGTTCAAGGGAAGCCAATTGAGGGTGCAGCAGTAAGGTTTACAGCTACGAATGGCACCATAAAGACAATTACTGGCAGTGACTTACCGCCAGCAGGTGTCATTACGGATCAAAGCGGGATTGCGCAGGTGCGCATATACGCATCGGCTAATCCGGGTGTTGCTACCATCACTGCATCTGTTGTTTACGATGGAGTTTTGACGACTGCTCAGCACACAATCACGCTCAACCCGGTTTCAATCAGATTATCCGTTGATCCCCAAATTCTCCCAGCAAACGGTGCATCAACTGCTTTCGTTAGGGCTTTCTTGCAGGATTCGGTTACTGGTGTTCCTGTAGCGGATGGGATTTATGTTGACTTTTGGACGGACAATGGGCAAGTTAATCCGGCGAGGTCACAGACTGCAAATGGGGTGGCAAGTTGCACATACACTGCTGGTGTAAGGGCAGGCGTTGCAATTGTAACGGCAGAGGTAATGGCTCTTGGGATAAGCGGTAATGTAAGCATCAACTTGAGGGCTAAGGAAGCATCGGTTGTAGTTGTTGATGCAAATCCATATAGCATACCCGCTGATGGCAACAGTGTTAGTCAAATAATGGCTACGGTTCTTGATTCAGATGGCAATTTAGTTCAGGATGGGACGGTTGTGACATTCACCACTAATCTTGGGACATTTGGGCCGAGGCTTTCGGACATAAGGGTAGTTCAGGCTACGACTGTGAATGGGCAAGCTGTTGTGAATTTGAGGAGTTTGACGAAGTCAGGTTTGGCTACAGTTGTTGCGTTCATAGACAGGAATGGGAACAAGAGGTTGGATGCTGGGGAACCGAGTGGGCAAGCCATTGTTGAGATGGCAGCTATAGCTGCCGGGTTGACGCTTAGCGTTGACAGGTTGAGCATGCCGGCTGATGGGGTGAGTTTGGCGACGATACAGGCTACATTGAGGGATCCTTTGGGGAGGGTGATGGATGCGAGTTCGGTAAGCTTTAGCACGAATGGAGGCAAGTTAGTCAACAGGGATGATAGTGAGGCGAAGAATGGTGTAGTCAGGATACAGTTGCAGTCAGACATAGTTCCTGGGACTGCGACAGTAGTGGCTGTTGCGAAGGTGGATGGTGCTGAGGCGAGGCAAAGTGTTGATATTGTGATGAATCCGCTTGTTTTGAGCTTGGTAGCTGATAGGGATAGGTTGAGGGCGGATGGCAATGATAGCACTGTTTTGAGGGCGAGGGTGATGGACACAGCCAACAATGTTGTTGATGGTGTTAATGCTGAGTTTAGTGTTGACAATGGGCAAGTAAATCCGAAGGATGCATTGGTGAGGAATGGAGAGGCGACAGCTACTCTTATTGCCAGCAATGTGTCTGGTGTGGCGAATGTTAGGGTGAGGGTATTGAGGTATGTTGCTGCAACTCAGGTGACATATGTCCCAGTTGATATTGCGAGGGTGAATGTCTCTGCAGCGCCGATTGAAATTCCGGTCGGAGCTTCCGCTTCGTCCATCTCGGTCACGGTTCTTGACTCATCCAACCGCCCAGTTGAAGGCGCAGTGGTTACATTCTCCACAGATAAAGGCTTCCTCATTGTCGGACAAGGTATAACAAATGCGGCGGGGATAGCGACTGCCACGCTATACAGCGATACGACTGTAGGAGAGGCGACGGTGACGGCAACTGCCACATATGAGGGCAAGGTTGCCACAGGGCAAGTTAAGGTCAGATTTATCCCCGGAAGTGCCGCAAGAATAACCATTGAGGTTAGGAACAGCCGTGGCGAGGTGGTAGATCCGAATGAAAAGCCAGTTGAAGCAAACAATGTTGACTATTACGAGCTCATTGCACATGTTACCGACCAGTATGGCAATCCGGTCAGGGATGGCACAGTTGTGACATGGAAGATTGACCCCAACTTCCGTCAAACTGCACAAGGTGGCGTGTCAACGACGCAGAATGGCAAAGCGAGGAATGAAATTCTCTCAAGCGTCTTCTGTGTTGGGCAGGTTGCTGCAATCGTTGACCCAATATTCGCCACAACGCAACTTGTCTTTGTTCCCGGTCCGCCTGTGACGGTTGTCGCAAATGCTATACCACCAGTCATTGAAGCCGGCGTTGGTGAGGCAATCATAACGGCAAGGGCTTTTGATGCGCAGAAGAATCCAATTAACATTGAACTTGGTGGCACACCCGGTGTTGGAGTGCCGAATGTCATCAAGGGCAAAAGGAGTGTTGACTTCATCTTCTCAACGAATGCCGGCTTGCTTGATGACCTTGAAAGCGGTGTCAATCATGAAATTGGCACAACTGTCACCGTCAAGGGGGATACAATCGTTGACAATGGCGGCATTGCAACTGTAAAGCTGATTGCCGGGAGCACCGCCAACACAAACGCAACGATAACGGTTAAGGCAGGAACCGCCGTTGGGACGGTAAGTGTTGCATTTGTCCCAAGCGAGGCAGCTCAGTTGGTCGTAACAGCACAACCGCAGCAAATACCGGGCAATATGATTGCCACAAGCACATTGCGTGTTGAAGTTAGGGATGAAAAAGGCAACCCAGTCCGAGATGAGACACCAGTCCAATTTGAGATAGAAAGCGGCAATGTTGAGGACGGCGTCTTCCTGCCGAGTAATGGCACGCGCCAGACTGCATTGACAAGCGGCGGAGTTGCCACCGTCGTTTACCGAAGCGGTTTGAACATACTTGATGGCACAAAGAATGTGTCAATCAAAGTGGCAAGCGGAAAGGCAAGCATCAGGTATAGCATAACGCTGCAGTCGGCAAAGCCGCATTCAGCAACGCTTGTTGCAAATCCATCCACGATACCGGCAAATGGCTTAGCCACATCAACGATAACGGCGACAGTGCGCGATGCCAATGGCAACCCAGTTCCAATTGGAACTGTGGTTGTGTTCAAGACGGATAATGCCACATTCGTGAATGCCACTTCGGGTGATGGAAAAGAGGCAAGAGGTGCCACCGATGTCAATGGGGTTGTGGTTGTCACTTTGAGGAGCAGCACAAGGGCTGGTATTGCGAAGGTTTGGGTGGATGAGGCAATAGTCAATGGGACAACAGTAACACTCACGCAAGTTGGCAGCACAACTGTCCAAATGATTGGAGTTCAAGCGGTGATGACGCTGGTGTCCGACAAGGCAAGCTTGCCGGCTGACGGCACAAGCTATGCCACGCTTACGCTCACGCTCAGGGATGCTCAGGGCAACCCAATTGTGACCGACCCAACCAAGGATGAGGACAACATCAGGTTCACCACAACTGGTGGCACACTGAAGACGCTCACCGGTGCTGACTTGCCAATTAATGGCGTTGATACCGATGCCAACGGCACTGTAAAGGTGCGCTTGGTGGCGCCATTCAATCCGGGGGCTGCTACAGTCACTGCAACATTTGCGAGAGATGGCGTCGTAACGAGGGCTCAAGAGGATGTGGTATTCCATCCGCTCGCCATCAGAGTGGTTGCCAATCCAGACACCATACGAGCTGATGGCATATCCACATCAACGATAATGGCGTTCTTGCAAGATGCAGTGACGAGTGAGCCAGTAGCTCAAGGCACATTGGTGACATTCACAACGACGCTTGGGACTATCACGGCAGCCGATGAATCGCCGGAGCTTCCGGGCATACAGGTGAGCGTGAAAGGTTATAACGGGCAAGTCACAGCAACTTTGTTGAGCAGTCATCAGCCCGGTGTCGCAACTGTCACCGCATCGGTTGGCACATCCTCAGGCAGTGGGAACATCACACTCATTGGTGCACCAGCGAACATCACCTTGACAGCAGTGCCAGCGCAAATAAGGTCTGGTGGGATGGACACATCAACGATAACTGCCCAAGTTGTGGATGCAGCTGGAAATCCTGTCTGGGATGGGACGCTCATAACATTCCAGACCACGCTCGGAACGCTTTCACCAGACGAAGATGGCAACCCAGCTAACGGCGCTCAAAGGCACACAGTTGGCGGAAGAACATTTGTCCTGCTGACGAGCGGCAATGAGGTTGGCATTGCAACTGTTTCGGCGAAGACCGAGAACGATGTTGTGGCATCGGCGCTCGTGCAAATAACATCTGGTGCGCCTGCGAGCATCGCGCTTGTGGCAGAGCCAGATAGAATTGTTGCAGATGGTGTGACAGGCTCTCGCATTATCGCCACAGTGAAGGACGCAAATGGCAACCCGGTTGTCAACGCGCCAGTTTACTTCTCCACGACTCTCGGGACGATTGTGCCGCAGGTAGCCATTACGAATTCGCAGGGCATAGCAGCGGCAACCTTAACAAGCACATCTGTTGGCGTGGCTAATGTTACAGCCACATCTGGTCCGGTTTCAAGCCGCGTCACAGTCACTGTCATCAAAGGTGTGCCGGCGACAGTGACCTTAAGCAGCAATGTTGATGAAGTCTACGCTCACGGTGTCGGAAAGGCACCAGACAGCGCAACGGTTACAGTTACAGTGCGCGATGCAAACAATGCTCCGGTTGATGGCGTGCCCGTCTTCCTGACGACCACACTCGGCAGCATTACATCAAGCGTCACAACGAATGCACAGGGGACTGCAACAGCTACATTCACAAGCGGCTTGCAGTCTGGTGATGCCGTCATAACTGCACAGGCTGGCAGCATTGCAGCCAGCTTGACTATAAAGGTCAAGCCCGGTGCGCCAGAGCAAGTCGTATTGAGCGCCAACCCGAATGTGATATTCGCCGATGGTGTTAGCACTTCGCGGTTGACAGCGACAGTGTTAGACAAGAATGGCAACCCGGTTGAGGATGGCACTCAGGTGGAATTCAAAGCGACTGCTGGGACAATTATTGGCAGCCCGGCAGCTACAGCCAATGGACAAGCGCAAGCCACATTGCGCTCCACAACGAGCGAGACCAATGTCACAGTGACGGCAACCGCGAATGGCAAGAGCGATAGCACGATAGTGCGCTTTGCTAAGGTTGAGCCGGCTGCGATACAACTGAGCGCTCAGCCGAGCTCGCTCAGCGTTGGCGGCATCGCCGGCAGAGTGACGCAAAGCAAAGTGACAGCAGTTGTGCTTGATGCTCAGGGGAGACGCGTAGCCAACGGGACACCTGTGGTGTTGCGCACAAGCAAAGGCAACTTTGTTGAGAGTGGGCAACCGACATACGAGGCGTTGACGAGCAATGGGCAAGTTGTAGCCACGCTTGATGTGAGCGGTGAGAATGAGAGCGGCATTGCGCTTGTCACCGCTGAAAGTGGGCAGGCTGTTGCATCGCTGAGCATACCTGTGCAACCCGGACCGCCAACTGCGATAACGCTAACGGCAATGCCAAGTTCAATACCGGCGGATGGCGTAAGCTCATGCACGCTCATCGCCAGAGTGCAAGACCAATATGGCAACCCAGTGCCTAACCAGCCTGTGGCGTTCTCCACAACGAGGGGCAACATCAATCCAGTAACAGCAACTACGAATGTCCTCGGCATTGCCTCAGCTACTCTGACGAGCGTTTCAAGCAGCGTTGATATTGTGGTTGCAGTTACGGCTCAAAGCGGCAATACGACGGCGACGGTAACGGTGACATTCACAGCTGTCAGGGCGGCAAGCATAACATTGACGGCAAATCCACCAACCATACCCGCAGATGACACGACGACATCCACGATAACGGCGGTTGTGAATGACGCAAATGGCAACCCGGTTCCGGATGGCACGACTGTCACATTCGTCACCGACTTCGGTGAATTCACAAATGGCTTGACAACTCAGGATGTTGGGACGCTCAACGGAAGGGCAAATGTGGCGCTGCGCTCTCGTGCTTGGCTTGCTGGCATTGCCCATGTCACTGCCACATCCGGCAATGTGAGCCAGACTGTCACAGTGACCATAACTGCGGGCATGCCGGCATTGGTTGAGTTATCAGCGATGCCAGAGAAGGTGCCGGCAGACAATCAAACGGCGGCGATTGTGAGAGCCGAAGTAAGGGATATCGCAGGCAACCCGGTTTCGGGTGCGATTGTGACATTCAGCACAACACTCGGAACATTCACCAATGCACAGGTGTCAACTGATGCTCAAGGTGTGGCTGTAACGCAGATACGAAGCAACAGGGTTGGCACTGCAACGATAACGGCTGTCTCGGGAAGCGCAAGCAGCGTGCAAGTGCAGGTTGAGTTTATCACACCTGCAGCAACGATACAGCTTGTAGCGGCACCGACAACGATCAAAGCTGATGGAGGACAATCACGCATCACTGCCACTGTGATGGATGGCTTTGGGAAGCCAGTCCCAGATGGCACGGTCGTCAGGTTCAGCATACCGAGTGCCAATCATGGCAGGCTGCAACCCGACACCGATGCTAACCCGGTAACGGAGCCCGTAAAGACGGCAAATGGGCAGGCGTCGGTGACGCTCATTGGCAGTGTGAATGTTCCACCACCCGGCGTTTGCCCGGTGACTGCGGAGGCTGATACTGCAACTGGCGTTGTGCGTGCGACGGTTGAAGTTGTGTTGGCAAAAGAGCCAGCGCGAATAATGCTCACTGCCATACCGAGCTCAATAAGGGCTGATGGAACAAGCACATCGCAAATTCGTGCCCTCGTCACCGATGAGAACAACCATGCTGTTGCTGATGGCACGCCGATTAAGTGGAAGGCTGCAGCTGGAAGAATTGACGCTCAAACTACGACGGTGAACGGTGAAGCGAGGGCAACACTCACAAGCAGCCCAGTGCCACAGGCTAAGCCGGTCACAGTGACGGCGTTCTACGATGCAAATAACAACAACGATGTGGATCCAGGTGAGGCATTCGGAACGGTTGATGTCATCTTCAGCGCCGGACCAGCTGCATCACTCATGCTAACCGCACAGCCGCAGACACAAGTTGCCGATGGAGTAAGCGTTGTCCAGCTGAAGGCGATAATCAAGGATGAGCTTGGCAACCCAGTGGCTGATGGCACTGCGGTCATCTTCCAGACCAACCTCGGCACATTCGTTGGCGCACCGGCTCCCGGAACAGCATACCCAACGAGCACCGTCAACGGTGAGGCAAGCGCATCGCTCATCAGCAATCAAACCGGGCTTGCAACCGTCACTGTGCAAGTTGGCTTGCTTGCAAGGCAAGTTGTTGTGAGCTTCAAACCCGGTCAGGCTGCATCAGTGGCGCTTTCGGCGAATCCGGCGGTGGTCTTCCCTGAGGATGGGCGTGAGGTGCTAATAACGGCGACGGTGCTTGACAGGCTCAACAATCCAGTTGAGGATGGCACGATGGTTGAATTCACAGTCACAGCATACGATGGCACCGATTACACAGCCAACTTGCGCAGGCTTGATGGCGCATACAGCAACATTGTTAGCACCGTCAGCGGGTTGGCTCAAATCAAGCTTGTGCGTGCCACAAAGAACGATGTCGGAATTTACACTGTGCGTGCCAACGCTCTCTCCAATGGCAATGTGCTGGCGTCGGCACTTACACAAGTGCGCTTTGCTGGCGAGCCGGCGGAATTGATTGCGGCAGCCAACCCGACGGTCATCATCGCCGATGGCAGGTCAACTTCAACGATAACGGTGACGGCAAGGGACATCCTTGGCATGCCAGTTGCTGATGGGACGGTGATCAACTTCACAACCACTTCCGGAAGCGTCACCTCAACTGGAAGAACCGTTGGCGGGCAAGTGGTTGCAACATTGACAAGCTCAATGCAACCAACACCGCCGAATGCGCCGGCAGTTGTGACGGCGTGGTATGATGCCGACGGCGACAGAATGCCATCTTATGGCTTTGAGCCAATAGCCACCGTTGAGGTTGTGTTCACGACTGGGGCACCGGCAAGAGTGACATTGACAGCGACGCCAACGCAAGTTGTTGCTGATGGGATAAGCACATCCACGATTGTCGCAACAGTAGTGGATGCGCTCAATCGCCCAGTCATTGATGGCGTGCAAGTGACATTCACAACGAACCTCGGGACATTCCCGAATGGTCAGCCGGCATTCACAACCGTGACGAGCGGCGGCACAGGTCAAGCAAGCGCAATACTTACAAGCCCGAGGGCGCCGGGAGTTGCGAATGTGACAGCGACGGTCGCAGGGATAACAAGCACACCAGTAACAATCTCGTTTGTCCCGGGTGAGCCGGCTTCCATCATTTTGACTGCATCGCCGATGCGCTTGAAGGCTGGCACAAGTATGACATCGCTCATAATGGCAACGCTCCGTGATGCCAATGGCAATCCGGTAGCTGACGGCACTGAAGTGACATTTGAGGTGAGCGGCACAAGCCAGTTCATAACTTCAATTCCGGCTCTAACGAGAAATGGCGTTGCTGTAGCTACATTGCGCGGCGACGAAACAAATCCTGCACCACGCCGTGAGCTCATCACAGCGAAGGCTAAAACGAGCAGCGGCTATGTGAGCAACATAATTGAAATCCCATTCATCGGCGCGCCGCAATATGTCACACTGACGGCAGCTCCAACGACAATAACGGCGGATGGCACCTCAACTGCGAGGATAACGGCTACCATATTTGATGCGGCTGGCAACCCGGTTTACGATGGCACGGTTGTTGAGTGGAGTGTTGTTCCAACACCACCAGATTTGACTGTGCGCATCTCGGGCGATGGAAGCACAAGTAACGGTGTTGCAACGGCAACACTCAGAGCGCCAAATCGCCCCGGAAGCGCCGCAGTGACAGTGACAGCAACGGAGACGGGTGTTCAGGCGTCCATCACGATAAGGTTCATACCGAATGCAATTGCGCAAATCACGATCACAGCTGAGCCGCCGGAGATTGATGTCCTTGGTGCCAATGGCATTGAGGCAACGACGATAACGGCAGTCGTCACAGATGCAGCTGGCAATCCCGCACCCGATGGGACAATCGTCTTCTTCAGCGCAACGAGCGGGACGATTGAACCGGCAAAGCCAACTCAAGGTGGTATCGCAAGGGCTACATTGGCGAGCAGCACTATCGCCAATAACAATGTCGTAGTCACTGCACAGACTAACGGTGTGAGCGCTCAAACAACGGTTAAATTCCGTCCCGGTCCCGCAAGGCGAGTGAGCCTCACCGCAACACCGAACCGAGTGGTAGCAAACGGCTATAGCCAAATTGCGATAACGGCACGCATCGTTGATGTCAATGGGAACAATGTGGCAGATGCAACTCCAGTTTGGTTCTTCGCCACGCAGGATAACCATCAACCCGGCATGTTCATTGGTGGCACTTACGATCACGCCCAGAACAGGGCTCAAATTAGGTCGTTCACTCAGGGTGGCGTTGCTACAGCGGTGCTGCGTTCAAGTAAGACTGCCGGCACCGTCACAATTGTTGCCCAGGCATTCCTCATCACCGATGAGACAGGTGACCCGAACAATTTGCCGCCGGCACAGGCAAGTGGGAATGTGCAAGTTGTATACGAGTCTGGTGTGCCTGCAGCTGTGCAAGTGAGCGTTGACCCGAGATCAATCTATGTCAGCGGCGTCGGCGTAGAGCCATCAAGCGCCATCATAACCGCATTTGTGCTTGACACGGATGGGATACCGGTTGAAGGTGGCACAGCCACATTTTCAATTGCAGCCAATCAGGGCACCTTGACTGACGAGTATGGCAATGATAACGACGGCTCACCGATGACAGAAACGGTGACGATTGGCGTTGGCGATAAGGCTGGCATTGCGAAGGCACGCATAACTGCAGGAACAATTGCCGGGACGGTGACAATCTCGGTGGCAGCGACGAAGTTAAGCGTGACGGCAACCGGCGTGGGTAGCATCATATACATGCCCGGTCCGGTGCACACGATTGTGTGCTTTGCCAACCCAACTGCAATACCCGCTGATGGGACAAGCGTGACAACTATCTCGGCGATAGTGCGTGATGCACATGGCAATGCAATACCATCGGTTACGGTGACATTCGTATCCGACATTGGGACTATACCTGTGCCTCAATCGGTTACGGATAGCAGGGGCATAGCGACAACGACATTGCGCAGTGTGGCAAGCGATAAGACTGTCACGGCAACAGTTACGGCAAGGTCCGGTGATAAGTCCGCCACAACACAAGTGACATTCAGCAGCGTCCTTGCTGACACAATCGTGCTTGCAGCCAACCCGATGGCAATTGTCGCTGACGATGGTCAAAGCGCGATGACTGTTACAGCAACAGTTACTGCAAGAGGGCAACCAGTCCCGGATGGGACTATGGTCACATTCTCGGTATCGTCTGGCTCCATTGACTCAGCTCAAACCCCAGATGAGGATGCTGCCGCACCCGGTTGGCAGCGAAAGACTATCCAAGGGGTTGCAGTAATCAGGCTGATGAGCGGAAGGGTTGCGGGACCTGTCATTATCACCGCCACATCCGGCACAGCGTTTGCCAACTTGCAGGTGACATTCCTCCCAGGTCCGCCGGATGAATCACAATGCACGATAAGCCCTAACCCATCAACGATACCGGCTGATGGGACAACTCCATCAACAATAACGGTTACCGTCCTTGACAGGTTCCAGAACCCAATACCTGGTGTTGTTGTTGACTTCACCGCCGTTGGCGGGACTGTCACTCCGGCGCAATCAAAGACGAACGCACAGGGCGTTGCCACAACAAGGTTTACGAGCACAACACAAGGTCAAGCCACAGTGACGGCGAACTTCGGCGGTATAGTCAAAAGTGTGAATGTGACTGTTGAAGCCGCGCCAGTGGCATCAATCACATTGAGCTTCAGCTACCCCAACCTGTATGTGACTGGTGTGACAGTCAATGGTCAACCAGTCGGAACACCGACGCTGCCTACGGAGGGAACAGTTACAGCGACCGTTAGGGATGTAAATGGCAACCCAGTTGGCGCTGGCATATTGGTGACATTCAGCACGACGCTTGGCGCAGTTGAAGCCTCTGCAATGACAACTGCCGGTGGCACAGCACAGGTCAAATTGACGGCTGGAACGACATCCGGAATTGCAAGGGTAAGGGCGGCGGTGGGTAGCATCACCGGGACGATTGACATACCGATATTGCCGGGCGATGCAGCGTCAATAATGCTCAGCGGAGTTCCGACTGTAATACCGGCTGATGGTAGAAGCACAGCCGCAATCACAGCTGTGGTCAGGGATGCAAATAACAATCCAGTCAGGGATGGAACGAGGGTTGAATTCTTCAGCCGAGATACAAAAGTTGGCTATCCGCCAGCAGCTGGCGACCCACCGGGCAATCCGATGGGCACGATAACAGCAAAAGCTGACACGATAAATGGCGCTGCTAACGCCACATTGGTTAGCCGCTCAAGCGTTGTTCGGCTTGTGGCGTATGTTTCAGCAAGGGTGAGAGTGGGCGCAACTTATGTCTACAGCGACAGCATACCGGGCAATGCAACGCTTGACCCACTTGAGGTGACATTTGAGCCGGTAGCTGCAGCTACATTGACTCTGAGTGCGGAGCCGTCAAAGATTTATGTCAGCGGTGTTGGCTTGATCCCGACAACATCGCTCATAACGGCACAGGTCCTTGACGCCGCTGGCAACCCAGTGCCAGATGGAACAATAGTCAACTGGATGACTGACAGAGGAGCCCTTCAAGACCCAGATAGCGGACTGCCGTCTGATCAGTCGGCAACTGCCGGAGGTGTGGCGAAGATTCAGCTTGTAAGTGGTCCACTTTCCGGCAGGGCGACAGTGACGGCAGTTATACGAGACCCCAACAACAACCCGATATTGTCACAATCAATCCAAGTTGAGTTCATGCCCGGCTTGCCGGCACCGTATCCACACTCAACGATATCGCCTAACCCGCCAACGATATCCGGAAATGGCATAGCAAATTCAACCATAACTGTGACGCTGAGGGATGCAAATGGCAACCCAGTTGTTGATGGGACAAAGGTGGCATTCGTGACAAATCATGGGACTATAATGCTTGCTCGTGGCTATGAGCAGGGCACCGTTGGCGGGGTGTCTATGGCGCTCCTGATAAGTGAAGTTGTAGCTGTTGATACCGATGCCTATGTCAAGGCAAATGCGCCTGCAGGTTCGCCATTCTTTATCGGAACTGATATTGATGGCTCGCAACTCGGTGGACAGCACTGTATTGTGACGATGGTTAAGAGCATACCTACGACAATATCGGCATCAATAGACAATGCAAGGCTTACACCCGATGGTGTCTCAAAGGCGAACATAACAGTTCGTGTTGCTGACCAGTTTGGCTTGCCCGTGCCGGATGGCACCGTTATTGACTTCTCAGTTGACCTTGGCACAGTGACAACGCCAAGCGTAACCAAGAATGGAACTGCCTCAGCTGTCTACACAGCCGGCACAACTCCCGGGATTGCCACAATCAGCATTACAGTCCATGACTACCCGCACATCAGCACAGGTTTGCAAGTTTACCTGCCGGGTGGTGTCGTCAAGATACTGATGGGCTACAATCCGGCTGTAATTTACGAACCGAGCATTTGGGCTGATGGTGTTGACAGGCAACAAGTTGTGGCGCAATGCATTGACAGGTTCGGTAACCCCGTCAACGAGGTGGATATAATCTGGACTACAACAGCGGGCTCAATTACACCAGCCACTGACAGGACAGGACCAAGGACGATAACGGGCTTTCGTGGCGGTGCGCAAGTGTTACAAGGTGCATCAATTGCCACATTGGTCTCACAGCGCTCTGTAGCCGGGTTGAGTGCGACTGTAACTGCAATTGTGCCAAATGGTGAGACAGGCGTCGTTATGGCATCCACATATGTGGGCTTCACTGGCGTTCCAACGCAGGTTGATTGGGAGTGGTATAACACTACAACAGGGCTTTATAACGAGCCAGTGGCAATTTATGCTATACCAACTACACCACCTGGCAGGATTCACATTCGCATCCGAATAAGGGATCAAAATGGCACGAATGTCCCCGATGGGACATCGGTCACATTTGCGATTTACACCACATCCGGAGGCGATGGTGGCAGCCTATCAAATGCCTCACAGACAACAAGTAATGGTTGGACACACCCATGGTTGCATTATGGCGAAGGTTGGGGCACTGCCGCAACAATAAGTGGTGGGACTGCTGGAAGAGTATGGCGGTGTGTAGTAGAGGCAACTGTTAGCACGCCATACGGTTCGCTAACCTTCAGAGCACCCGGAGTGTTTGGGCATGATTAAGTTTGGAGGGTGGCTCTCTTGAGCCGCTGAATGCATGTGCATATATAGCGTGCGCGAAATTTAACAAAGGCGCAAATAGGTGGCATCGTTAGTGGTGGTAGCATTCGCATCAAGTGGAAGGGGGGATTTGCAATGATGGTATTGTCGCAATCGCTTCTGCGCAATAAAAAAGTTGCGAGGATTTTTGTAGCCTTTGTTGCATCTTTCATCCTCATTGCAGGTGGAGTTGGCTTCAAGCTATTCATGGCAATGGCACAAGGTGTGCCGAGGGTGACTTCAATTGCCCGAGATGATGGACAACCAATTAATCCACCGCACGACATGAGGACAAACTGGGGAAGTAACACAGAGACAGTAAAAGTCGTCATAAGCGGTATAAACCTTGATAATACGCAAAATGTTAGCCTCATTAGCCCTTCAATTGGCGGAGCCAGAATTGATGCGATTTCTTTGCAGCCATCAAGTGACAAAGTTGTGGTTGAATTTGATTTGCACGATAAGATGCCGGGCACCTACGACCTGGAATTGATAACGCCATCGGGGAGAGCGTATTTGTCCAACGCATTTTTCGTTAAGTCAGGACCTCCCAAAATAACATCAATTGAGCGTGAAGATGGGAAGCAACTCAATCCACCGTGGGACAGGAGCACAAATTGGGGGAGTAACGCCGAGGGCGTCGTCAGGTTCATCATAAGGGGTGAGAATCTCTTCCCCGGCGCCGTAGTTTACATCAACTCAAATGGGCAACCGGGCACTGAAGTTGCACGCGCAATCAGCGTAAAAAGTTACAACGATAATAGAGACGGAGTTGACGAAGACCCACCGGAGGATGAAGATAATGATGGGCTTTATAACGAGGATCGGCCAAATGGGATGGATGATGACTATGATGGGCAAGTTGACGAGGATTGGGAGGGGATTGATGACGATAACGATGGAAGGTGTGATGAGGATTGGGTTAACGGGGTTGACGATGACGGCGATGAACGAATTGATGAGGATCCAAAAAATGGGAGCGATGATGATGGTGATGGACAAATTGACGAGGATCCGGCTGGGATAAGTTTACTTATTGAGTTGCCATTGATGGGTGTCTCTGTAGGTTGGTATTATGTCATTGTGCGAAATAATGATGGACAATATGTTGTGTGGCCCGAGCCACCGACAACTCCGGGTCAATCTACAGGCGGATTGAGAGTTGTCGGGTTAACACCACCAACTGGTGTGTCAGTGAGTGGTATTGAGCCAGTTAGCGCCTCAAATAAGGGCACGGTTACAATGACGATTAGAGGGACTGGATTCGGGGGGTCGGTAAGTGTTAGCCTCCGAAAATCTCCACCAATATCGCCATCTCTGCCCGGATGGGCACAAAATATAAGTGCCACAAGTGTGTCGCTTGACCCTGACAATCCGACGCAGCGGATGACAGCTACATTTAATCTTGCAGACCCTTGGAATCGTGACCCAGATGATCCAGCACCTCCCGGTCACTGGGATGTCGTCGTCACGGTCGCAGGCAAGACTGTAACACTTTCTAATGCTTTCCAAATCACTTCGGACCCGATATCAATAAGCAGCATAAACCCGTCAAGTGGGGATAACAACACAACCGTCTCAATTCGCGTTGATGGCTCTAATATGTTTGAGGGCGTTTATGCTGAATTGAGTGGATTTGGACAAGTTGTTTATCCATCCAGCGTGAAATACCCAAGAGATGATAAGGACAGGATAACGAAAAGCATTGATGTGGTATTTGACCTTCGTGGGCTGAGACCCGGCAATTGGACATTGCGTGTATACAACACGGACTATCCGACTCCGACAGGGCGGTTTGCACAGACAGCATTTACGATTAACGATAGCGGTGGAATCTATTTGACATCGGTTTCCCCAAGTTCAAACACTAATCTTGACGATGATAACCCGTTCACTCTCACAGTTAATGGGGCAAATTTTGATCCTAACACCACTTATTGGGTATTTTTGCGAGATGCAAGAAATCCGGCATACAGAATTCGTTCGCTTTCGGAGGCTACAGTTAATTCATCATCCCAAATTCGGGCTGAATTTAACCTTTTTGTTGCAAATGCACGCCCGGGGTTGTATGATGTCGTTGTTACGACAGATTTTGCCGGAAACAATGTAGTTGGACGGCTTGGGTCGGCATTTACGGTTACATCGCCGATGATTATAGTTGACTATTGGAATGACACGGATTTTCCCGGTGGAATACCGAATAACTTGCCACATGGGGATCAGGATAGGCAGGCATTTACAGGCGGTGAACCAGGGAGCACCGATGATTATAACACCATCACCATACGAATACTTGGTAACGCCAACTTTGCAGGCGTAACAAGCGTCCGTCTGCAATCTGCGCAAGGTTCATCTGACAATCCACGAGGTGGCTCAAGGGTCGTAATTACCGCGCAAAACATAAGCATCAGTCCGGATGGCAGGATTATTGACGCAACATTTATGCTTGACGATGATGTCGCTTACGCTGGGGATTACTGGCTCACGATAGAAAAGCCAGGCGCTGGCGGAAGATCAGAGGTGGCAAATGTTCCATTTACGCTCTACTATCACACGCCTCGTGTAATTGACATATACACGCCGCCACCCGGACCAGGTCAGAGCACACCGCCACGGCAAAGATCAAGATGGGCTTGGTATAAGGATGTTGACAGACGCTACACAGGTGGCTTAGGTATTGTTGTGACAGGTGACGATTTTCATAGCGCTTGTGTTGAAAGAAACAATATTCAAACGCGCCAACCAGGTGTGGGACTATATTTGAGGATTTGGAGGCAAATTGCCCCAGGATATACATCTGCCGATGACGATAATGTGAATGACAACTTTTATTCACATACTTCAATGTTTTGGACGGAAGTTAGGGATGCCTCGGGGTTGCCGGGGGTTGTGAATGAGAATGAATGCCGTTTCCGTTTGTGTGGGGATCCCAGGGATCCGAGTTATAACTCTTCACCCGGAAACCACTATGCCTGGGCTTCACACGGATGGGCAAAACAAGTTCTGTTCATTGATGGCGATGGTGGCGACCCAAGAGATGACGCTGGTGCCCCTCTTATGTCAACAAATCCGCTGTTTTCCATTTTCCTTGACTATCCGAGACCGGTTGGAGTTGAACCTATGACAATTTCAAATACTGGTGTCTCGGAGTGGGAGATGAAAGTATACGGATTGGTAGGCTCCCCATCTTTTTCGCTTGATCCGCACATGTTTGCCCCGGGTGTGGAAGTGCAGCTTTCAAAGGTTGGTGAGCCAGATCACCCGATGAATATACGCACGGTTGAAAAACCGTTATGGCAAGGCAGGGTAATAACTTGCAGATTCCCACCGCTTTCAGACCCATACCAAACTGGCAAGCGTGCGGAGCCAGGCTATTGGAGCGTAATTATCAGGAATACTGACAATAAGTGGACTGTTCTGCCAAATGCCATCAGGATAGTCTCACCGCCGCCAGTTGTCACAAGAGTTGTCTACTACACAAATACGAAGGATAACAATCCGGCACAGTCTGTTTGGAACGGACCGCCGAGCAATGACGGTGAGACCGGCATAATCTACATTTATGGCGATAATTTCATGCCGGGATTGACTGTGAAATTTAAGCGCAATGGGACTTATAATCCGGGTCAAGACCCGGCATCAGGAGACGATGTTGTGACTATTCCATGGGAAAGCGATAGAATTTTGAACAAGGGCGAATTGCTCACAAGAAGGACCATTATTAGAGTCCGAGCTAATTTCTGGGGCAAGGCACCCGGTGCTTGGGATGTTGAAGTGATCAACGACGATGGTCAATATGGGACACTGCAAAGGGCGATAAATGTGCTCGCAAAACCGATTATTTCCGGGATTTCACCCGCGGAGGTTTCTAACAAGAGCAATGCCATTGTGACAATCAAAGGCGAAAACTTCTGGCCTGGCATTAGCGTCAAATTTGTGCGTCAAGGGTTCACCGACATCGTTGGCTCAAATATTAAGCTGAGTGACAAAGTCCAAAATCCGAGTCCGCCAAATGTCGTCGGTGGGTATGCAACGCTGACTTGCACAGTTCCCACGCTCGGCAAGCCACCCGGTGTTTGGGATGCAGTTTTGACAAATATTGGCGGACCACCAAGCGATATCGTTGAAGGCGAAGAAGGACCAGAAGACCTTGAGATAACTGCAGACCCACCGGTCGTCATATCTGTGTCTCCAAACAAGGCTTCAAACTCAAGCACATCTGTCACAGTCCTTGTCAAGGGGCAGAACTTCTTTGCCGGTGCAAAGTTGAAGCTATTTAGGAACACATACACCAGCGGTTTAGTTGAGCGATATGCTGCTGGCGTTAATGTGACAAGTCAGACAAGCATTGTCGGGACTTTTGACCTAACTGGACTTGAACCCGGAAGTTGGCGTGTTGTGGTCGAAAATGCCGATAGAAAATCAAATATTGACACAGATGGCAATGGGTCAGTTGATGTTGACTATGAGGGTGCTCGCGATGAAGATGGCGACGGTATCACTGACGAAGATGGTCCGAATCCGGGGAGTTTGTTCCACATTTCTGCAATTGCAAAAATTGTCAGGATTGACCCGAGTCAATCTGCGGGTTCATTCCAATTGACAATTTATGGCTCCAATTTCTGGGGTGACGAAGCAAACGGGTTGAGAGTTGCTCTAAGGCGAACCGGATGCAACGATATTGAGGCAACCGGTGAACAAGCCTCAAGTGACAACAGCCAGATAACTTGCACGGTTGATGTAACAGGAGCGCAGGTGGGCAAGTGGAGTGTTGTTGTTGCCAATCCGGATTCGCCAGAAGTTGTCTTGAAAGATGCCTTTACAGTCCTTGGACCTGCACCAGTTGTAACAAGCGTTAGCCCAAGTTCTGCCCCGAACGACGCTGTCAGGAGGCTTGTAATAAATGGCGATAATTTTGTCACGGGTTCATCAGTCCGCCTGACACGGGCAGGTTACGCCGACATTGTCGGAACGAATGTCGTAGTGATATCCAAGACACAAATGGCAGCAGATTTTGACCTTACTGGAAAAGCACCCGGGCAATGGAATGTCGTTGTGACTAACCCCGATGGCGGTGAAGGCATTGGTTTGAATCTTTTCACAATAACTGCACCAAATCCTATAATCACAAGCGTAATTCCTTCCGAGGCATCCAATGCATCAGAAAGTGTCAATGTGGTCATCCAAGGTAGCAATTTCTTCCCGGGATGCACGGTGGAAGTGAAAAAGGGAGCTTATGTTATGCCAGTTAGCAATGTTAGGGTTGTCCGTTCCGACCAAATTGCTGCAACATTTGCCGTAAAGGATATGCCAGCTGGCAAGTGGGATGTCTATGTCATAGCTGCTGATGGGAATAGCAGCGGGGATAGCGGAAAAGAGAAATTCACAGTGACTGCGAGGGCGGTCGTGACAAGTCTATCGCCATCCTCACGGTTGAATGATGCAGCAAGCAACCCATTCCAATTGGCAATTTACGGCTCCAATTTCTGGGGCGATGAATCTACCGGTTTGGATGTCAGGCTTAGGCGAACTGGTTATAGCGACATAATGGCGACTGGTGAGCAGGCAGTTAACAACACGCAGATAACATGCAATTTGAGCGTCAAAGATGCGGCTCCCGGATACTGGAACTTGGTCGTCAAGAATCCGGAAAGCCCTGAAGTTGTTGTTTCAAATGCCTTCGTGGTTCAAGCCAAGGCAATAGTCGCATCAATATCTCCATCAAGTGCGCCAAATTCTGACATAGTCACAGTGACGATAAACGGGAGCAACTTCTGGAGTGGCTGCGATGTCAGGTTACGCAAAGCTGGTGAAACCGATATTGTCGCAAGGAATGTCGTTGTGTCAAACGGCGGGACAAAGATAACATGTGATTTTGATTTGAGGCTAAAGGCAACCGGGGACTGGAATCTCATTGTCACAAACATCTTGAGCCCATCAAGTGATCCAGTGACCTTCACCATAAACCCAGCTGGCAATCCGAGCGTTTCAAGTATTGAACCGAACTCCTCGCTGAATGATTCCACAGTTGATGTCAAAATCACTGGCAGCAACTTTATACCGACTGATTCAGCCAAACTTGTGCCATCAAACATATCCGGGAGCGACACGGAAATTCGTGCAACGAATGTCACAGTGAGCGATTCAAGGACAATTTATTGCCGCTTTAACCTGGTGAAGCGTTGTCCCGGTGACTGGAAAGTCGTGGTATTCGGTCTAAGAAATGGCAATCAGGTTGAGAGCACCGAGGATGTCAGGTTCACAGTGATCGCAAAACCCGCAATCAGCAGTGTAACGCCGGATAATGCGTTGAATACCGGTCCTGTGAGTGTGACGATCAAAGGCTACGACTTTATGCCGGGTGCAAGGGTGAGACTCAGGGATGGCGGGAATGTGATTGATGGCACCATTAATTCGGTCAAAAGAGACGAGATTGTGTGCGAATTTGACATAAGAAACAGGCGGCCGGCAAAGATGGATGTTGAGGTTGAAAATACACCAACTCAGGTTGCCTCCCTCAAAGAGGCGTTCACAATACAGGCAAAGGCATCCGTCAGCAAGGTTGAGCCAGATGAAGCGGATAATAGGCAGGCAAGCTTGAAGGTGACAGTTGTCGGGGACAACATTTGGAATGGTGCAACTTGCAAGCTAAAGAGGGCAGGCTTTAGCGATATACTTCCGATTGCTCAACCGCAAGTTGAGGAGCGGTTTATTGGCGGCGAGAATAAGAACAGTGAGCTTGTGTGCCAGTTTGATTTGAGAGGCAGAGCACCTGGCACATGGCAGCTTGTTGTTATAAACCCATACAACAGCCCAGAGAGTGACCCAGTTGACTTCAAAATCAACGGGGTGTATAGCCCGGACTACCCAGAGGTTGTGAACATTGACCCGAAAGTTGGCGCAAATACTGGCAGTTTGGACGCCACAATTACGGGTCGCTTCCTGTATGAGGGCGCAACCGTGAAGTTGGTGAAAGATGGTAACGAAATTGTGGCGCAAAATGTTAAATGGATGCAGGATGGGACAAAACTTACATGCACTTTGCCGTTGCTCGGGAAAGAACCCGGAAGATATGACCTCGTCGTGATAAATACCGACGGTAAAAGTGTGACAGTTTCCAAGGCATTCACGGTTATTGCTCCGGCGACCATTACCTCCGTTTCTCCAACTACAGCCAGTAACGCAAGCGATTCCTTCACGCTGACAATCGTGGGTAGCAACTTCTGGGATGGCATAAAAGTTAGCCTGCGCCGTGCCGGCTATGGTGACATAGTTGCAACAGGTGTCAAGGTTGTCAGTAGGACGCAGCTCACCTGCACATTCAACTTGAAGGATGTTGACAATAACCCGGCAAATGGTGATCAATCTGCAGCGCCCGGCAAGTGGTCAGTTGTTGTCCAGAATGTGCCTAATGATGAGCCGCCAATGAGCCCGGAGGCGATTAGGTCAGATGCTCTCACAATTACCGCTGCCCAACCGACTCTGAAGAGTATCAACCCGAATGAAGGGGATAGGGATTCAACAGTTACGGTGACGATAACTGGAAATAACCTATTTGCCGGTGCCTCAGTGGCTCTCAGGAAAGCTGGTCAAACACCAATCATAGCTGGCAATGTGCAAGTTATCAGTAATACTGAGATTCGGAGCACATTTGACCTAACTGGAGCAACACTTGGATGGTGGACTGTTGTTGTGACTAATGTTGATGGTCAGTCCGCAATGCTTGCTGATGCGTTCCTCGTAAGGGGTAAAGCACCAAGGATTGACAAAGTTAACCCGAATCAAGCCTTAATAGGTTCAGTCATCGGCGTCACCGTTGAGGGCGAGAACTTCTATCCGGGAATTTCCGTTGAAATGCGCAAAGGGAATGAGAGAATAGTCGGCACAAACATAACGCTCTTGAGCGATAAGCAAGTTTGGGCAAGGATTGACCTGAGGAATGTAAGCGTTGGCGATTGGGATGTCGTTGTTACGAATGCTGATGGACAGAGAGCAACACTAAGTGGCGGGTTCAAAGTGTTTGAGGTGCCCAATGTCAAACCGGTTGTAAGCATCATCTCGCCAAATGTGGGCAATAATGACCAAGTTGTTACAGTGACGGTAACTGGATCCAATTTCTACCCGAATGCGACAGTGAAACTTGTTAAGTCTGGGCAGTCTGACATAGTTGGAACTATTCTCAGCATGACCGATAAGGATGGGAATATTGGGAATGGGAATGAGGAGTTGCAATGCACATTTGACCTCAAAGGTAAGGCACCCGGAAACTGGGATTTGGTTGTGATCAACGCCAATGGTTTGCAAAATGATAACACCCCAAACGACGACTTCATCATAAAGGCACTTGCAGTAATAACCGGAGTTACGCCGTCATCTGCACAGAATACGGCAAAAGTGAGCGTGACAATTACTGGGGCTAATTTCTGGGCAGGTGCAACTGTTAAGTTGCGCTACTCAGTGGGCAACGAGGTTGTGGGTGAGAATGTTACAATTGCCGATAGAACTCGCATAGTGTGCACATTTGACATCCGTGGCAAACTTCCGGGTGCATGGGATGTGGTCGTTCAAAATGAGAGCAGTGATGAGGCTGTAATGCGAAAAGCATTCACGGTTACCGCAAATTCGCCAGTGGTTTCGTCCGTATCGCCGAGTGAGGGGACGAATGACGGGTCTGTGGGAATCACGATTGACGGCAATTACTTCTACAATCCGACAGTCAAACTCACTCAGGCAGGTCAAGCGGACATCATTGCAAGTGGTATTGTTGTGCAAGATAAAAATAGTGACATGCATGGTGATAGGATTGTTTGCAATGTCAATCTCGAAGGCGCTGCGATTGGGCGATGGAATGTAGTCATCACCAACTGCGATGGTAAGTCAATAACACTCTCAAATGCCTTCGTGGTTAAATCCAAATATCCGCCGATTGTGACTTCCATCTCGCCAAGTAATGTGACCAACTATGGGTCGGTTAATGTGACAATTACAGGTGATAACTTCTTCAGTGGGGCTGTTGTGAGGATTGAGAAAGACAATGGAACGAGCAAGAAAGTTATCACCGCAACGAATGTGAATGTAGTGAATGCAACGCAAATTACAGCAACATTGAATGTGCATAATGCAGAACCGGGCAATTGGGATGTTGTAGTTGTTAACCCGGATGGACAGTCAGGGAAGTTGACGGGCGGTTTTGTGATTGTTCAACAGGGTGCGCCACAAATTGAAAGTGTCAACCCATTTTCAGCACCCAACACTGGCACTGTTACAGTCACAATCAAAGGTTCAATGTTCCTCAGAGGCGCAACGGTTCGCCTGACAAAATCCGGTCAAACGGACATAGTTGGTATGAATGTCAACTTCGTCAATTCAACGACACTTACATGCCAGTTTGACCTGCGCGATAAAGCGCCCGGAGATTGGAATGTCGTCGTCCGCAATCCCGATGGTAAAGAGGGCAAGAGGGATAACGCATTCAAGATAATGGCTCCGGCGCCGGTTGTCAGCGGGATAACACCATACACAGGGGCAAATACTGGCATGGTTTCCGTGACAATTACCGGAAACAATTTCTTCAAAGGCGCAATGGCATTCCTGAGGCTGAATGGCGTGAGCATTGAAGGGATTAATCCATCGGTGTTGTCAAGGACTACGATGACTTGCCAATTCAACCTGAGCCGCAGACAGCCCGGCAAGTGGGATGTCGTTGTGAGGAATACGGATATGCAGGAAGGCAAAAAAGCAGGAGCATTCACTGTAACTGCCACTGCGGCTTTGACAGGTATAACGCCAAATTCTGGCGAAAATAATGGCACTGTAAGCGTCACGATCACGGGGAGCAACCTTTGGACTGGTGCATCCGTAATTTTGAGGCGCAGCGGTCAACCTGATATAATTGGAACGAATGTGCAGGCAAATGCTGCTAACACGCAATTGACATGCCAATTTAACCTCACAGGCGCCTCACCCGGTTGGCGCTCGCTCGTTGTGGCAAACCCATACAGTCCATCAGTTGTCCTTGGTAATGCCTTCTTGGTGCGTGCACCAGCGCCAAGCATAACCTCCGTAACGCCATCGGAAGGGCTCAATTCAACATCGGTGACAGTGAGGCTTTATGGCAGTAACTTCTACCCGGGCATGATTGCAAAGTTGATCAAGGATGGGCAAGCTGATATCGGTGGGACGAATGTGAGTGTGCTTAGCCAAAAGGAGGCAACTTGCACATTTAACTTGGTCGGTAGAGCGCCCGGCAAATGGACTGTAAGAGTTGTGAATGCTGATGACAGGTATGGTGAGTTAAAGGACGGCTTCGTCATTAAAGCGCAGGCAAAAGTGTCAGCGATAACGCCAAATCGTGGCTATAGTGGCTCTTCAGTGAGCGTTGTGATAAGCGGGAGCAATTTCTGGAGCGGCGCAAAAGTCCTTTTGCGCAAGTCAGGGCAGAATGACATTGTGGCAACGAATGTCGTTGTTGAGAGCGGGACAAGGATTAGGGCAACCCTTAACTTGACTGGTGCTGCAAAAGGTGCATGGGATGTCGTCGTCATAAATTTCGTAGATGGCATTGAGAGTCCGCCAGGCGTCCTTCAGGGGGCATTTACGGTTCAATAAACGGCTGTAGAGTTGGGCATCAACTGCGCTCTGAGTTGCGTGAATGTCGGGGCGCATGGAATGCGCCCGAAAAGGGCAGGTTTCACCTGTCCCTTAACCAATCCGACATAGAGGTGAATGTTGCCGCTCTTTTGTGTGGTGAGCAGATTATCATCGTGAGGAGTGCAGGGGCTGCTGTTAAGCCGCCTGACGGTGTGACTTTCATGTCTTTTTGGCGTTGATTTGCGCCGGTCAGCTTAAGGGCATGGAAATTCCCCAAAGTGAGTGATGAAGGCTACAGTGCGGAGAATGACAAGAAAATGTGCATTTACCCTGATTGAGCTCCTTGTTGTCATAGCGATAATTGGCATACTATCGGCGATCCTTTTCCCAGTTTTCGCGAGGGCTCGTGAGCGTGGAAGGCAAGCCCATTGCGCTTCAAATTTGCGCCAAATTGGGCTGGCAATGATAATGTATGCCGACGACTATGATGGCTTTTATCCGACTTCGCAGCCGTATTACAACTGGGAATCACACATAAAAACCATTGACTCACAAACTGGACAAGTCATTTGGCTTGATACACCGTATGGGAATAACAGCGGTTCGGGCACTTACAAGTATCTTGTTGATGTCCTGCGACCGTATATGAAGAACCTTGACATTTGGTATTGCCCATCGGATTCGGATGTGCAGGAGTATGAGAGGCGTGGCGGACCAATCAACGGTTGGGTGTCGTATATCTGGTTTCCACGCTGGATTTGGAACGATGGTGATGGGACATTCCCTGATGTCGGTCCAAATCTTGGTGTGCTTGTCCCGAGTAGCGAACCTGAGCGGATAGTGTTTGGCGAAAAGGGCATTTTCGGTTGGGATGGTCCAAAGCCGCCATATAGCGGCGAATACAATCACCCAAACGGCTATAACGCTCTCTTTAACGATGGGCATGTTAAGCTTATTCGGTGGGATCAAAGGCGCTATACAGTTCCAGCAACACATTGGTATTAGAGCGCTTTGAGATTTTTACGGGATGGGTGATATGCAGGGGTGGCTGCTAACCGTCTACAAAGGCTGATCCAACCCCTGTGGAGTTTTGAACTCCGAAGCAGCGATTGAATTGAGAGTTATTGCCTCCATCGGGAAGTTTTTGCAAAATTTTGGCAAAAATCTGCCAAAAATGGCAAAGCCATCAAATGGGGGTGTGTTGGACATGAGTGAGAAGGATCGCAGGACAGGCATGTTATTGTGTTGCATCATCGGGTGGGCATTAGCCGCAATCATGTTCATTGTGGCAATATACGCCATAGCTACAAGACCGTCAATTAGGCGTTCGCTTGCGGTAGCGCGCTCTGAGAGGGCTAAAGTGAGCGACAGAGTGGCAGCTATTTGCAGCATTGGTGCATTGCGCGATGCAAAATCTGTGCCCGAGTTAATTGAGCTTTTGAAGGGCGGTGATGCCACCATCAGGGCGAGTGCTACTATGGCGCTTGTTGCCGTCGGGGAGCCAGCAGTGCCAGAGTTAGCCAACATCATAAAGGCAGCGCAACAAATCCCGATCATCTCAACCGCAGACATGCTCCCTATGGGCACACCAGAGAGCGCTGCAGCTTATGCTCTTACTGGCATAGGAAAGGAAGCACTCCCAGAACTGATGAAGATGCTTCAATCAAAGGAGCACAAGGTCTGGTATAGTGCCGCACAGATCATCAGTCGGATTGGGAGGGATGCCCTCCCAGTGTTGACGAAAGCCTTCACTGAAACCAATGACACGGGGTTCAGTTACAACATCGCCACCACTATCGGCTTAATGGGTGATGTTGCAGAGGGGGCATTGATTGAGACATACAAAGCCACTTCCGATCAGGCAAAGCGCATTCAATTGCTCTCGCAGTTTGGCTCCATAAAGAATCCATCAAAGGATGCGCTTGAGTTGCTATTCAAAGCTGCTGAAGAGCCAACGACTGCGCCAACGGCGCTTTCGGCGCTCGGTCAGACAAGACATCCTGAGGCAATTCGTTTTTTGATTGGCAAGTTGAGAAGTGAAGACCCAGCGATACGAAACAACGCTGCAGTGGCACTTGGGATTGCTGGCGCAAAGGAAGCAGTCCCGCAGCTGATTGAGTTGCTCAAGGATGAAAAAGCTGCCTCAGGTGCAGCCAACGCGCTTGGCGCATTGCGTGACATGAGGGCATTAAACCCATTGATTGAACTCTTGCGGAAGAAGACGGATGCTTCAATGCATGCTGCATATGCGCTTGGCTCATTGGGCGCAAAAGAAGCAGTGCCTGCACTAATCGCCACCTTGAAAGAGCTCAAGGGAAGCAAGGAGCATATAACGCTCAAGATCGCATGCATAATTGCGCTCGGGCAGTTGAGAGCAACCGAGGCAAAACCTGTCCTTGAAGAGATGTTGAACGATCCCGACCAGATGGTTAGAGACAATGCCAAAAGAGTGCTTGACCAATTGAGCCAATGGTAAGTGGCATGCAGCAACCTCATCTTTGCGGCTACAATTTTTAATGCACCGTTGCGTGCTTCCTGCCTCCGTCACGAACAGGTGAATGGCGGCATGAGCTCAAGATTGGTTCTTTTGTTTGTTTTGCTCATCGGCGTTCTCCTTTGCTTTTACAACCTCGGCTCATTGCCACTGTTTGATCAAGATGAGCCGAGGTATGCATCAGCCGCGAGGACAATGCTTGAAACTGGAAACTACATCGTGCCGTATTTCAATGGTCAACCGCGCTACCAAAAGCCAGTGTTCATCTACTGGCTGATGTGCGGTTCGTTCAAGTTGTTTGGCGTAAACGAGTTTGCGGCGAGATTGCCATCCGCGATTGCTGCAATCGTGCTTGTCATAGTGACATTCGCATTCGGACGGATATACTTGGGCTTGCTTGGCGCAACCGTTGCTGCGCTATCGCTCGCCACATCATTTGGCGTTGTCGTAAGTGGGCATGTGGCAACAACCGATGCAGTGTTGCACTTGCTAATCGCAGGCTCGTTCATGTCCTTCTTCCACGCTGAGCAATTGCGCACCGACGCTGCGCACACAAGCAACCTGTTGAGCGCGTTGTGGTATGCTCTTGCATACATCCTCTCAGGCATTGCCGTGCTCACGAAAGGACCGATTGGCGTTTTGCTGCCCGCTATTGGCATCGGCTCTTACTGGCTTTTCACGGGGCAGCTGTTAGGTGGTTTAAGGCGCTCTCACATCCTGCTCGGATTGCTTTTGCTCTTGCTCATCAACTTGCCTTGGTGGGTGCTCATCAATGTCAAGACGAATGGCGAGTTCATGCGCGTCTTTATGCTCCGCGAGAACCTGCAACGCTTTGCTGCGAAGGAGCATGCGCAACCAATTTGGTATTTCATCCCAGTGCTCTTTGTCTTCTTCTTCCCGTGGAGCGTTTTCGTCCCGCAGGGATGGCTGCACTCCATAAGGGTGGTATTGCGCAGGTTCGCATCATCAGTTGAGCAATTGAGGGAGCTGAAGGGGCATGAGCGCCTCATCGTATACTGCACATTTTGGTCGCTCAGCATCATCACCTTTTTCTCCATCTCAAAGGGGAAGAACCCGCAATACATCTTGCCTTCGTTTGCAGCGTTGGCGTTGCTTTGTGGCTGGTGGTTTGAGCGATTATCCAACAATGGATTTGATGCCAAGCAATTGCGCCGAGCACGCGTAGGTTTGCTCTCGCTGAGTTGGCTGCTCGCCTTGCTCGCATTGGCAACGCCGAGCGTCATAAACATGTTCTTCAAAGAGAGGTTCACATACGGTGATATGCCAGTTGATTTGGGTTGGGGGATATGGGTTACAGCCCTTGCAACAGCTGTGTGTGGGCTAACTGGGATGAGCCTTTTGAGGGAGGGCGCAAGCGCGCGAAATTGTTTTGCTTTGCCATGGTGGCTTGCATGCTTCATGGTGATCGTGAATTTATCGCTCGCATCAACTGTTGCGCCATCGGTCGCACGCTATAGGCAAGAGCCATTGAGGGATTTCGCCGTAGCGATCGGGGCGACAGCGCATCACGATGATGCCGTCATCGTTTTCAGGCGTGATCAATCAAGCGTCGTATACTACTCACATCGTGTGGTCATGCGAGTTGATGATGCGAGGGAGTTGAAGAGGAAGGTGCAAAGCAGCAAGCGTGCCTTCATCATCGCGAAACGAAAAGACCTGAACGAACTATTGTCCTCGTTAGGCAGGGATGTGCATGTCATCCAAGAGAGGCTTGCATATGCGTTGCTTGTCGCAAAGCCAAAGGCAGTGCGGTCGCCTTAGGTTAGGAGGTGGTGGGAGGTGAAGTGCATTCGTAAGATTCTGTGGGTGGTGCTTGCGTGCTTTGTGATGGCTCGTTCAGCAGCTCATGCTGCGGAAGTTCAGCTGATTGAGTTTGGACGCCATCAAAAGGGGCTCTTGCGGGTTGGTGCAGGCATACATCGCGTTGAGATGGTTGGCACAAAGGCGCTTCGCATAAGCTTCTCTAACGCAAGCAGCATGGGGCGATTCTTCGGGATTGAAGTGAGTGTTAAGCCAGCAAACCAACAGTTCAAATCCCTTGTGGCAGTCTATCGCTTCACTCTCACTAACGGCAAGCCGCCGAGGCTTTGCTTTGTAGCATTTGATGCTGCGGACAACTCATGGTTCAAGAGCGCACAACCAATCTCTCCGACGGACGAACCTAAGGAGGCGCGCCTTTCACTTGCTGGTTTTAATCCGACTGCGTTCACTCGGAATGCTGATGTGCCCTTTTCTATCGGCAGGATTCAGCGGCTTTGGGCTGGGTTTATTGCTGACGGCGGCTCATCTGGTGTGATTGAGCTTTACAAGCTCTCGTTGAGTGATGAACCATACAAGCCGACGCAACCGATAACGATACAGCTAACTGGCAATTGGAGGCTCATTAAAGACCCAGCTGTCGTAGGGCAACTTGCGTTGGTGCGTGAGGGCACTCCACCAAAGCAGTGCATGAGATTTGAGTTCACATTTCCCATCGGCAGGCATATGTATGCGCTGCCAGTCATACCGATTTATGATGTCAACCTTGCCGAGTATAGCGCATTGCAATTCACATACAGGGCTAAGTTGCCAGAGGGAATAAACGGGTTGCTCATTTGCCTTTGGGAAAGCGATGGCTCACAGTATTATGCTGAACCAGCTCCGCCACCAAGCTCAGATTGGCACACTGCCACAATACCATTCTCCGCTTTCAAGCTTGGCGGATGGTCAAAGGATGAGAATGAACGCCTTGACTTGGAGCAAGTGGACAACATCGTCATAGGTGTTCACGGAACGGCGAAAGGAAAAGATGGCACCGGTTTCATCATTGCCTGCGACTTAAATTTTGTTCCGTAAGCTCACAGGTTATGTTTGCCGGCGAAAGCACCGCATTGTTTGGGGATGTCACATAATCAAGGCATTCAATATTCGCGGCTGAAGCTGTTCCCACTTCTGTTCGTTCATCATCGGCGGGTGATATTTCATGGGCACAGCATATACGCCGGGATTAATCGTCACAAGAGACACACTCATCCGAAAGGAACGCAGGCTACCCGTGAAAGGCAAAGTGCTCGTCAAAGTCGGAGACAATGTCTCTCCGACCGATGTAATTGCGCAGGCTGAACTGCTCGGTCCATTAACAACTGTGCGTGTTGCTGACAGGCTCGGAATAGAACCGAGGATGCTCCCGCAAGTGATGAGAAAACAGGTTGGTGAGAGTGTCCGAAGTGGTGAAGTGCTTGCCGAAACGAAATCATTCTTCGGCTTACTGAAGGCGCGTGTTGAAAGTCCGGTTGATGGCACGGTTGAATTCATTTCGGATGTGACGGGCAATGTCGGCATAAGGCATCCTCCAACGCCAGTTCAAGTCCTCGCTTACATCCGTGGCACAGTGACCGATGTAATTGAGGACGAGGGAGGGATTGTGGAGACAAGGGGGGCACTCATTCAGGGCATCTTCGGCATCGGTGGCGAAGCTGTTGGCGAAATAGCCATCATTGCGGATTCACCAGATGAAGATGTTAAGCCATCAAAGCTTGAAGATGGTCATCGCGGCAAGGTGTTAGTCTGTGGGGCTGTCGCAAGATATGAATTTTTGATGGCGGCACAAGAGGTTGGTGCAGTTGGGGTCGTCACCGGCGGCATACTTGATTCCGACTTGGCGAGGTTGCTCGGTTATGAGATTGGAGTGGCGATAACGGGGCAGGAGGAAGTTGGGTTCACACTCATTGTCACAGAGGGCTTTGGAGTTATGCCAATGGCAAGACGCACATTTGAGTTGCTCTGCTCGCTATCTGGCATGGAGGCTTCCATAAGCGGGGTCACTCAAATACGGGCTGGCGTCATACGACCGGAAATCATTGTGCCCATGAGGTCAAATGAGACAACGCCGCCAAAGCCGTCAAAGGTTGCAATGGGAATACTTGAAGTCGGAAGCAGGGTGCGCATCATACGAGAGCCCTTCTTCGGCAAGTTAGCCACTGTCGTTGAGTTGCCACCAGAACCACGGCTCATTGAGACCGGCTCAAGGGTGAGGGTGCTAAAGGCGAGGCTTGACGACGGAACAATAGTCACAATCCCGAGGGCGAATGTTGAATTGATTGAGGAGTGATCCGCATGGGCGTTTCATTAGCTCCGCGAAGCGAAGCAAAGTTGATGCAACATTCAGTCGGCGGGAGGGCGTCAAGGGTGGCAGTGCTGCGGACAAGCCCGGAGAGAGTCATTGAAGACTACGGGAGATTGATGCGCATGCTTGATTACGCGGCAGTGCTGCCCAAGGACTGTGGCACGATTTTGAAGATCAACATCAGCTGGCATTACTTCTTCCCGGCATGCTCAACTACGCCGTGGCAGCTTGAGGGCGTCATCAAGACGATGATTGAGGATGGTTACAAACCCGAAAGTTTGGTGGCGGCGCAAAACCGCACAGTTGTGGTGAACCCGGAAGTTGGTGCAATAGCCAACAAGCACAATCCAGTGCTTGAAAAATACGGTGTGCGCACTGTGTGGCTTTATAAACCGAGCGTTGAATGGGTTGTCTACGAGCCGAAGGGGAAGATGCTCGTGCTTGACAGGATATTCCCGGATGGAATCACGATACCGAAGTTCTTCATCGGCATGAATGCCATTCACCTTCCGACTCTCAAGACGCATGTCTTCACCACAACCACTGGTGCAATGAAAAACGCCTTTGGCGGGCTGTTGCGTGAGAACAGGCATTGGTGTCACGCTCACATACATGAATCGCTCGTTGACTTGCTCACCATACAGAAGGAGATCCACCCGGGCTTGTTCGCCGTTATGGATGGGACATTTGCCGGCAATGGTGCTGGTCCAAGGGCTATGCAGCCAGTCGTGGCAAACTTGATTCTGGCAAGCGATGACATGGTTGCAATTGATGCAGTGGCAGCTAAGCTGATGGGCTTTGACCCGCTCTCAATCGGCTACATTCGTCTGGCACATGAGCTTGGGCTTGGCTGTGGCGATGTCCGTGAGATTGAGATACTCGGAGACGACATAAGCGGCATCAACCTCGGCTTCTCAGTTGGTGACACATTTGCGAGCAAGGGACAAAAGGCAATTTATTGGGGTCCGTTAAAGCCGCTTGAGAGGTTTCTATTGCGCTCACCGATTGTCCCGTGGAGTTATCTCGCCTCACGCCTTTACTACGACATATACTGGTATCACTTCGTCGGCTCAAAGCGGGTCAAAGAGATGATGAAGACGGGTTGGGGACAGCTATTCCTAAGCTATGGGCGGTGAGCATGTTTTGGGTGCGGTTCATCCGATGCTCAATTCTCGGCTTCAAATAATTTTCGTTTTGTTCGCTTTCGTCGTTGGGGCTTGCTTTGGCAGCTTCGCCAATGTGTGCATCTACAGGCTGCCGAGGAGAATGAGCATCCTTCACCCGCCATCGCACTGTGCATTCTGTGGGACGACATTGCGCTGGTATGACCTCATACCGATCCTGAGCATTGTCCTGCTGCTCGGCAAGTGCCGATATTGCAAATACCCGATTGGCTATAGGCATTTCTTCGTTGAGCTGCTTTGTGCGCTTTCATTTGCGGTTTCATTTTGGCGCTATGGGATGACGGTTCACAGCCTAATTGTGGCGATGACTCTTGTTGGGCTCATCGTTGCCTTCTTCATTGACTACGATTGGTATCTCATCCCAGACGAAGTCCCGATGGCGATCGGTGTGCTCGGATTAATTGATGCGCTCATAGCATCACTGCATCAGCGCTTGTTCTCACCGATGCACGGAGCTGGGATGCATGTCACGCTTTCGGGCGCCATCATGGGCATGCTTGTTGGGGCGCTCGCTTTATGGCTCATTAGGAAACTTGGCACGCTCATATTTCGCAAGGAGGCAATGGGGCTCGGCGATGTGAAATTCACAGCCGCAATCAGTTTGCACTTGGGTCTGTCATGGACATTGCTCGGCTATTTCCTTATAGCGATAATGGTTGGCGCTGTCGTTGGCATCGCCATCTTGCTCACGATGAGGGGACGCACACACCACTACATTCCCTTTGGTCCATTCCTGTCAATTGCGGCTTCCATCTGTCTGCTGTTTCCCGAGGCAGTGAGCCATGTTATGCGGAGCATCTACGGGTTGCAACCAATCTACCTTTGATGCCATTTGAGGTTGGCGGGAAGCTGCTCGCAATAAATGGAGCGGGCAGATGTCATCTGACCCTACGGAAGATCGCCAATGCGTAAGCCCTTGGTGATGAAGATGGGTGAATGCGCTCACTGCAAAAAGCGCTCACGCACAATATCGTCCTCTCTGTCCCTCTGCGCTGACTGCATCAAGGAGCACTATGATGAGGTCAAGCCGTTAATTGAACAAGCGCACGCATCGGCAAGAAAGCCATTCTCTCTTCCGCAGGCACCACCAAAGACAAGCGAGGGGAGGTTATGCAACATATGCCACAATGAGTGCATCCTGAGGGGCAACGAACTGGGTTACTGTGGGTTGAGCTTTGGCGGGAGGAGACTTGCGAGTGTGTCATGGTATGATGACCCGCTCCCGACAAATTGCGTTGCGACTTGGGTTTGCCCAGCGGGCACAGGTGTTGGCTACCCAGATTTCGCATACAGGGACGGTCCTGAGTATGGCTATTTCAACCTTGCCGTGTTCTATCATGCATGCACATTTGATTGCCTCTTCTGCCAGAACTGGCATTTTAAGCGCATGACGCATACATCGCGCCCTGTCTCGCCAGAGGAGCTTGCCTCGCAAGTTCACAAGCGCATTGCATGCATATGCTACTTCGGCGGTGACCCAACACCGTTCCTTCCACATGCGCTTAATGCTTCAAGGGTCGCCCTTAAGAATAAGCCAAACAGGATTTTGCGAATCTGTTGGGAGACGAATGGGAGTGCTCATCCGAAGTTGATGCGCCAAATGGTTGAGTTGTCGCTTGACTCGGGCGGATGCGTGAAGTTTGACCTTAAGGCATGGGATGAGAAGCTGCACATTGCGCTATGTGGCGTGAGCAACAGGCGCACGCTTGAAAACTTTGCCATGGTGGCGACTGAATATCTGCCAAAGCGGCATGAGCCGCCGTTGCTCATAGCGAGCACATTGCTCGTGCCCGGATATGTGGATGAGGATCAAGTTGCGCAGATAGCCAAGTTCATAGCCAGCCTCAACCCAGACATACCATATAGCCTGCTCGCCTTCGCGCCGCAATTTTACATGAGTGACTTACCGACCACATCACGAACGCACGCCATGCGCTGCCTTGAAGCTGCAAAGGCAGCTGGGTTAACAAGGGTTCACATCGGCAATGTGCACCTTTTGGGGAGCGCCTATCATTAGCGGTCATGTGGTCATTGCATGGACATAAAGCTGCCTCACTGCTCCATAGGAAGGTGACACTTCATATGTCGCTTCGTTAGCCACGCTTTATCGCGCCTTTTTCATTGCCGCTTCAAGCTGCTCAAGAGTTTCAAGCACTTCCCTGTGGCGTTCCTCATACACCTTTGGGTCCTCAGCAAACTGATTTGGCGCTTTGATTATGTCGCTTGCGTCAATCAGGCGGCGCGCCTTAACAACGACCGATTGAAGCTTGCTCAGAAGCTTTGCATCGGATGCAACCTGCTTAAGCTTCCCATTGAGCATGCATAGCAGGTCGTAATCCTCAATTCCATCCCTGAACAGCTCCGCGCGAATTGACGGAAGTGGGTCGCCGAGCTTCTTGTCCGGGTAGAAGAGGAAACCATCGCCATTGCCTCCGGGGTATGCAGTGGCGTCCTCAAACAGGTCAAATGGCTTACCCTTGCCATCCGTCCAGTAGTTGACACACCAATAGAGGAAGCCATCGCAATTGTAACGCCAAAGCCACCACCCAATTGCACGGTGCGAGACGCCGGTCCAATCAATCCGCCATATGTCTGGGTATGTGGAGCCGCATGTGCTGATGCAAACATACATCCACACTTGCTCCGCTTTTGCTTTGCGCTCGTTGAGGAAGGGCTCATCAAAGCAATCAATGTGTGGAACCCAAATCCCGATGCTGCCGGCGAGCTTGCGATATGCGGCTCCATCGGGAATTGGCTTGTGCGTCCTAAATGAGCCGGTTGCGCCATAGCCGGCGGTCAGCAGGATGAGCAAGTTAGGCGCATGCTCGTGAACGAACTTACATAGCTCGTTGATTTCGTCAAACGCTTTTTCCGACGGCTCGTCAAACACATAGAAGTAAAACCTGTCACTCCAACCGCGCTCCTTCAAATGCTCGCCGAGCAAGCGCAACTTCGCTGCAACATCCTTTTGCTCCTCCTTCGGTGGTGGCTTTGTGCCCCAGCGCAGTATGCCCCATATGGAGAATGCCGTTGCACCTCTTTCCATCCACTTGATCACTTCCCTGTCAAACTCATCCCATTTGGCTTCCCAAGACCCATCGGGACGCTTTGCAAATACCTTATCCCATGGCAGCGGTGGCGGTGGCGTGAACCTGTATCGCATGCAAGTCTCATAAAAGCGCATTCGGCGCTCATCCGTCCATGCATCGCCATAAACTTGCTTGGCTTTGTGATCCCATATGAGCACGCAGCTGCGAAGGAAACTCTGCTTTGGCAGGGCGACATCGTAAATGCGAGCCTTGATTGGCACGACTTGCTTTGTTGCGTTCCCGGGAAGGATGACCACCTCGCCAGAATACTCGCCGGCTATCGCGTCCTCGGGAACCCAAAGCGTAATCCAGACCGATTGCACATTGCCCTTCTTCACATCAAATGGTTGCATCGGCAAGAGCGCGTCCGGATATCTCCCCGGCACGCGGAAGCCATATGGCGTCGGCTTTTGCACTCCGACATATCCGACAAGGCGCGCATCTGCAAAGAGCGCTCTGCCACTGGGACCAATTAACGGGCTGACATTGATGCGCACATTCTCAAGTTCCGCCTTCAACGGGGCAATGACAATTTGAGCCGACTCAGCTTCGCCACGAGCGGCATGAATGATGATTTCCTTGCGCGGTTCCAATTGCGGCAGTTGGTCCTGACGCAACTTCAGCATCGGTGATGGCACAAATATCGCATATGGCGCTCCTGAAGTCTCCATCAACTTCACCATGCTCACCTGCTCCTTAATGCGGTCCAAGTTGTGCTTCACTTCCAATGTGGATTGCCATTTGGATTCCGTTGTGCCGCTACTAAGCTTGCGCTCCCAATCCCTCAATGTCGCCTGCAACTTCCTTCCGTCTTCAGTTTTGCACTCTCTGGGCAGTTGCGAGAGTGTGTTTCGGACACGCATGAGCATCTCCTTGGCTTTCGTGCGCACGACACTTTGTGTTATGCTCACGGCAATGCCGAGCTTTGAGATGCCCTCAAACTTTACCTCGCCAAATCTTTCAGGTTCGTGGAAGCCCTTAATGCACTCAGACCATGTTGTTAACTCTGGCGGAGTGACCGCATACCGCTCCCTTGCGAAGTTGATTCGCCATGTGTCGCTCAGCATTGGCAGAAGATTAAGCGATGACAGTGGTAGCTTTAACTCAACGCACCATGAGTCTGCGCTCTCTTTAGCTCCGACGATGACCTTGCTATCCCAGCGAACATCACTTGTTCCATCGCTCCAAAATTCATCACGCACAGTCCCAATGCTGTTGACGACGATGTGGTAGTAGCTGGTTGGATCTTCTGGGCATGGTGCAATGAGAACTTCAACGCAATCATCCCGCCATACTTCGCCATCCTTTTCTTTGATGTTGCGGTGCAGCTGCGCCATCTGCGGTTCGTCACACAAGAAGCCAAAGTAAATGGCATCGGATGTGAAGAGGACTCTCACGCTTGCCCTCGCGCTTGCCTTAGTCCCTTTTAACGGTTGCGCTATTGCGAACTCAAAAGCTCCCTTCCACACATCCTCGCTAAGTAAGCCATCAATCTTTGGCGTGCCCTTCACTTGCTTTATCACTGTGCCCTGTGTGATGACGACCTGCGCCAGAAGGAAAGCGCTTATTACCACGATGCACATCGTGAGCACTTTTGACCTCATAGCCCACCACCACGCGGAGTTGTAGTTGATTTGATGCCGAGCCCGATTTCATTTTATCGCCATGTGTGTTTGAACGCAAAGTTGAAGCGCAGGGAGGACGGAAGGAGATGGAGTGGCGAAGGAGGGAGCCATCACAACTCTTTTTGCCCGACCATCCCCAGCCTGTATCACACTGGCTTGAATTGGCGAAGGAGGAAGCTGTCAACCCGCAGGGCGGTGAGGTAAACTTAGAGAAAGCGAGAAGAATCATAGAATGCAAGGCAGTAGACACTGCCAGAGGTGTGGATGAAGATGCAAATCTTGCACTTCGCTGATGCGCATATCGGCGTTGAGACGCACGGGAAGCTTGATTCATCAACTGGCTTGAATACACGCATTCTTGATTTTGTGCGGTGCTTGGAATTCATTGTGGACACAGCTATTGAGCGTCAAGTTGATGCAGTGCTCTTTGCAGGGGATGCATACGACTATGCGGTGCCAACACCAACTTACCAAAAGCTATTTGGAGCGCAAATAAAGCGTCTCTCAGATGCTGGCATACCAGTCGTGCTCATCGTCGGCAACCACGATATGCCAGTGTCATATGGAAGGGTGTCACCACTTGAACTTTTCAATGTGCTTGGTGTGCCATATGTCTATGTGGCTGCCAGACCAAAGGTGTTTAAGTTGATGACGCGCTCAGGATTGCTCCAAGTGGCGTGTTTGCCCTACCCCAATAGGAGCATCTATTTGGCGCGGGAAGAGAGCCGTTCCATGAGTGAGGAGGAGATTACAAAGCGCATTGAGGGCATTTGTAGCGACTGCATATCGGCTATGGCTAAGGAGCTTTCTCAGGATGCCCCATCGGTGCTGCTTGCGCACATAGCGATAATGGGCGCAACTTATTCAGGCTCTGAGCGAGTCGTCACATTGGGCATAGAGCCAAGCTTGATGCTTAGCGCCCTCGCTATGCCACAATTCAAATATGTGGCTCTCGGACATATACACAGGCATCAGGATTTGAACCCACACAGCTTGCCGCATGTGGTTTACTCTGGCAGCATTGAGCGGTGCGATTTCGCCGAAGAGAATGAACCAAAGGGGTTCTGCATAGTGCGCATTGATGACGGCGAGTTTGAATTTATTGAGACGCCAGCAAGGCGGTTTGTCACCATAGATGTGAACTTGCACAGTTTTAGGGATCCGACTCAAGCGCTCATCAATGCTATATCGGAGCGCAATGTGAGGGATGCCATTGTGCGCATCAGATACAGTTGCACAGATGAACAGCAGGCAACCATTAATTGGAAAGCGATTGAACAAGCTCTCTCGGAAGCATTTAGGGTCGTGAGCGTGGTGAGGCAGGTTGAGAAGCAGCGCAGCCGCCCGAAAGCGGTGATAACCGAGCAAATGGACATAATTGAAGCGCTTCAGCGTTACATAGAGCATAAGGACGAGCTGAAAGAGCTCAAGGACGAGTTGGTCAAATACACTCGGCAGCTTGAAGTGGAGCTTGAGAAGAGACGCGAGCGGTCACCCACAAAGAGTGTGTCTCATTTGTAGGGATGGTTTTGCCATGAGCAGCTCTATCCAAAGATGGTTTTTGGTTTCCAAGGGCTCAACAAATGCCGTGTAAAAGGTTTAACCATCTGCTGATACGGGCTTTAGCTCCAAACCAATCGCCCCTCCACTCTCAAGCATAGTTGTGGAGGATGAACAGCATGGCGACCATGACGCCAAGGAGAAGGGTAGAAGCTGTGCTACGCGGTGAGAAACCAGACAAAATACCGTTCACCGTCTATGAGAACAAGCTCCCGCAATGCACCGTAGAGCGGCAATTGCGCAATGATGGGCTGTGCATTGTGGAGCGTCGCTACTCCGTCTTTCGCATCCACACCCCAAATGTTCGTGTTGAAACCATTTCATACACTGAGAACGGGATCCCATACATTCGCAGGAACTACTACACACCAGTTGGCAACTTGTATGCTATTGATCGTCCCGCTGGCTTCACCACATGGAATTTGGTCAAGCTCTTCAAAAGCCCCGAGGATTACAAGCCGTTACTTTTCATGATCAAGGATCAGCAGATTGAGCCAACTTATGAGTCCTTTATGCGTGCTCAGGAGATGCTCGGAGAGGATATAACACTTCGGGTCAACATAGGTTCCACTCCGCTGCATCAGATCATGGTGCACTGGATGGGTTTGGAGACATTTGCAGTAGAATGGATTGAGCGGCGTGATGAGATTGAAAGGCTCTATAAAGCCATTGTAGAGAAACACCGCCAAATATACGAAATCGTTGCAAAATCTCCGGCACTGCATGTTAACTATGGTGGTAACGAAACTGGTGATGTAATGGGCAGGGAGCGCTTTGAGAAGTATGTCCTTCCACTTTACAACGAGGCTGCTGAAGTGCTCCACAAACACGGTAAACTTTTGGGCGCTCACCTTGACGGGAATAATCGTATTTGGGCTGATTTGGTGGCGCAATCTGGTCTTGACTACATTGAGGCATTCACTCCGGCTCCAGACACGGATATGACTATTGAAGAAGCCTTTCAAATTTGGTCGGGAAAGGTCCTATGGATCAATTTCCCATCGTCGGTTCACCTGCGCCCTGTGGAAGAGATTAAAGCCACCACACAGCACATTATTGAGGCTTCAAAGCCTGACTATCGCTTGATTATTGGCATAACTGAGGATGTGCCAGAAGACCGTTGGCAGCAGAATTTCCTCGCCATTTCCGAAACAATTAATGCTGTGGGGAGGTTGAGATAGCCGAAGTGATAGGGCTTGCGCTTCAGCATCCTTTCGCAAGGTTGAAACCAGCTTTATGGGCGGCTTATAGCTGTCCTTACAATTCAATTGCGTAACTCGTAAGCGGCTTAGGTCTCTCAAGATGGCGGAGGTGAGCAATCCGTGGTGCCAATAAGCTTAAAATTGCGCAACTTTATGAGCTATGGGGAGGATGTCCCGCCACTTGATTTTACAGCATTTGACTTGGCGTGCCTTTCGGGTCAAAACGGGCATGGCAAATCCGCATTGCTTGATGCAATTACTTGGAGTTTGTGGGGTGAAGCAAGAAAGGCTCGTGGGCGCACAAGTCCTGATGAGGACCTTATTCGCATCGGCGCTCGCGATATGGAAGTTGAGTTTGAGTTTGAAGTTGGTGGAAATCGCTACCGAGTTATCAGGCGATATTCGCGAAAGTATCACAGGCGGACAAGCCTTGAATTGCAAGTTTATTCTCCGAACGATAACCGGTGGGAGACTTTGACCGGGAAAACGCAGCACGAAACTCAGCAGAAAATAAACTCAATTTTGCGCATGGATTATGAGACATTTATCGCATCTTCGTTCATTCTCCAAGGGCGCGCCGATGAATTCACAAGGAGGCCGCCAGGTGAGCGCAAAGAAATTCTGGCAAGCATACTCGGACTTGACCATTATGACCAACTCTCGGATTTGGCAAGGGAGCATCAGAAGAAATGCGCAGATGAGGAGCAAATCCGCATGAAAGAACTTGAGGGCATAGACAGAGAGTTGGAGGAACTGCCGACACTGAAGAGGATGGCAGAGAAACTGGGGAAGGCATTGGAAGAGGTTAATGAAGAGTTACAAAGGGTTAAGAGTGAACTTAACAGCAAAAAGGACCGCTTGGCAACGCTTGAGGAAAGGAAGAGGCGTTTGGAGGACCTAAAAGAACAAGCCAGAGGGATTGCCAACAGCCTCAATGAAGCGATAAGGCAATATAAAACTTGGCGTAAGCAGTATGAAGATTTGTTGAGCCTGTTGAGTAGGGAAAGCGAAATTGTGTCCAACTATTTGCGCTATCAGGATGCATTAAGGATGAACAACGAATTGACGGAAAAGTTGAACAAGCTTATGGAAGTTAAAGAAAGGGCGCAAAAAGTTGAACAAATAATTGAAAAGACCAAAAGTGAGTTGGAAAAAGAGTTAGCAGCTTCAAGAGAGAGGAGAAAAGAGCTGTTGCGCGAGGAAAATGAGGCAATGCAGTGGATTAACAGGCGGGCGGAAATTGAGAGAGGTTATGAGGAACTTCAAGCGCTTAGGCAGAAAGATGAGCACATGGAAGAGGTGAGGAAGAAAGATTCACAGCTGCGCGGGGTTGCTATGGAGATAGAGGTAAAAATTGATAGCGAGAGGCAGAAGCTTGAAATGCAACTCAACTCGGTTAGGGAGCGATACAAGGAGCGAGAATTGGTGGCGGGGCGAAGAAGCGGGTATGAGGATGAGATTGCGAGAATAAATAAACAAATTAGCCAGCTACAGGAGGACGAAAGGCAGTTAAGCGCACTTAGAAGCAGGATAGCCGATTGCGAGAGGCGTTTGGGTGAGCTTTCGGTTAGGCGGACACAACTTGAAAATGAGTTAAAGGAAACGAGGGCAAAGTTGAACCTGTTGGTTGAATCAACGGAACCGCGCTGTCCCGTTTGTAATTCACCGCTGGATGAAGCACGCAAGGGAATGCTCAAAGCCGAGTTTGAGAGCTCGTTAGGCAGCATACAGAGGGAACTTGAAGTTACTGTAGGCGAAATTGAGGAAGTAAAGGGGCAGCGTTCAGAGCTGCAATCACGATGCGAAGAACTTGAAGAAAGGCTCAAAGATATGAGCGCACTTCAGGAGCAGTTGGCGAGAGCAAGGGCGAGTTTGGAGGAAGCTAATAGAGCAGCTGAGGAATTGGAAAACTTGGCGAGGGAAATTGGCGAGCTTGAGCGGCGGCTTAAGGATGGCGACTTTGCGGCTGAATTGCGCGACCAATTGGGGGCAATTGAGGATGAGTTGCGCCGACTCGGTTACGATGAAATAGCGCACTTGCAGGTTAAGAACGCCATAAAGGAAAAAAGCGTTTATGAGGTGCAAATGGAGCATCTTAAGCAAGCCGAAGAAAAGCTTAGGGAAGTAAGGGACAGGCTGAGGGAAGTTGAGGGTCGTATTTCTGGGCTTGAAATGAAGCTTTCCTCGGGTGATTTTGCTCACGATGAGCGAAAACAGCTTGAGGAGTTAAGGAGACAAATAAAGGAACTTGGCTATGACAAATCGGAACATGATAGGGTGCGCAAGTTGCAAAAGGATCTTGAAGGCTATGTCGGGTTATATCAGAGGTTGATGCAAGCCAAGGATGAGAAACCCAAATTGGAGAGCCAATTAGAGGGGCTGCGTCAGTCAATCAAAAATGAGCGCAAAAGATACGAAGATTTGAGGGCGCAAATTGAAAGGCTTGGGAAAGAGGTTGAGGAAATCCCGCAAGTAAGGCGTTCTGTTGAGGTGCTGGAGAGAAACCTCGCAGAAATTGAGGAAAAACGCTCAAAATTGGAGCGTGAGAGGGGGGAAATTGAGGGCAGGATCTCAAGATGTAACGAGTTGCGCCAAAGGAGAGGGGAAATTGAGCAAGATTTGGAGCGAATACGCCACGAGAGGGATATATACGGCTTACTCGCACAGATATTTGGCAAGGATGGCATACAGGCGGTCATCATCGGCAACGCAATTGATGAACTTGAGGAAGAGGCGAATAATCTCCTGAAGGAGCTCACGCATGGTAAAGCGAGCGTCGCATTTGAGCTGCAGCGTGAGACAAAGGGCGGGGCTGTGAGGGAGACGCTTGATATAAAAGTGAGCGATGAGCTCGGCACGAGACCGTATGAGCTTTTCTCAGGCGGTGAAAGTTTTAGAATTGACTTTGCGATAAGGGTTGCCTTGGCAAAGCTGCTTGCAAAGAGGGCTGGCACAAAGGTGCGCTTCCTCGTCATTGATGAGGGCTTTGGGTCACAGGATAGCGACGGGTTGAAGCAGCTCGTTGAAGCAATTTACGGCATTAGGGGAGATTTTGACAAAATTTTGGTTGTCACTCACCTTGAGCACCTTAAGGACTCCTTCCCTGTAAGGATTGAAGTGACCAAAGACCCTCACATCGGCTCTCGGTTTGAAATCATTCATGCGTGAATGGCAGTCAG
>Ga0209394_1000129_pt1 | contig 72755 bp, 71 predicted proteins | sample JNZ201metaG_FD_184122 | JGI IMG/M metagenome (GOLD analysis project Ga0209394, IMG submission 184122) | Hot spring microbial communities from Jinze hot spring, China to study Microbial Dark Matter (Phase II) - JNZ 20120812A (SPAdes) (version 3) ...
ATTGAAGGAGATTTTTTAGTTTTTAGCTTGGGTAGTGGTTAGGATTTTTCTTCAAGTAGGTTCTTCATGGTTAAAGCATTTTCAAGCATTCCATGATCATTATTAAAGTATATGTACTTCTTTTCTGCATCTATTCTTCTAATTTTTTCTGCGAGATCAATTAATTCTTCATAACTATACTCGTATGCATACCATTCAGTTCTGCCATGTAGTCTAAGATAAACTATGTTGTTAGATGAAATTATATCATTTGGTAGTTCTGGTGCATCTATAGAACAGAATACAGCTCCAGCTTCTTCTACATATCTCCTATTCTTCCACCAACCTGGATCTCTAAACTCCATCACAATACTACCTATACTCTCAGCTTCTCTAAGAAAAGATTTAATTCTAAAGATGTTCTCATGGGTAGGTTTAAAATATTCTGGAAATTGGAAGAGCCAGAAAACTATCTTCTTCTCAAGAGGTTTAAATAATTCTCTAAACTTTATCCACAGATCTATAGATCTCGGTCCAAGCCTAGACATATGTGTAATACTTCTATGGACTTTTATACTAAAATCGAATTCTCTTGGAGAATGTGTAGTCCATGCTTTCACCCAGCTTCTTCTTGGAAAAGAATAGAATGAAGCATTAATTTCAACAGTTTTAAAGCCTTTCGATACATACCACTTAAAAGGATTCTTCTTATCTGGATTCCAGAAATAACTATACCCAGACGTACCAACCTTAACGATAACCATAACTTCTCTAGACAACTATGCGTCCTGCCAGTTATAATTATTCTCCTAGATTATTTTACTCATACATTGGAAGTCTACGGGTAGCAGCACTCACATAGATCTCTATCAACTCTATCTTCTTCAGTAGAGCTTTCGCTAAATCAGATATCGTTACTATTCCAACCAATGTCTTATCTTTTATTACTGCAAGCCTCCTAACCTTATTCTCAAACATAGCTCTTAAAGCATCTTCTACAGATGCATCTGGATCTATAGCAATCAATGGTTTAGACATTATCTCCGAGACTTTTACTTTATCTGGATCAAGCTTGTTCGCAACAACCCTCCTAACTATATCTCTTTCAGTAACTATCCCTAAAACTTTCCCATCAGACTCAACGAATATTGCTCCAACACCCCTCTCAGCCATCTTTACAGCAGCCTCTCTTATAGTAGCATTCTCACTTATAGTTAAAGGATTAGTGGACATAAACATCTTAACTGTAAGTATACCGTTCTCTCCTTCTACCTCAAGACCCATAAATCAAGAAGAATCTCTTGGAGGTTAAAAAATTTAACTCTTTTCAAAAAGAACATCACATGTAATTGTTGAAAAATGTGTTTATTCAGAATCTTTTTATCTTGGTAGTTCAATTGATATTTGTGGTTTATAGTATGTTAGCGCAGATAGGTGTTGGAACTCTTTTTCTCGCATTCTTCATAACACTTTTCATAATAATTATATTAGCATCATCGATAAAGATAGTTACAGAGTACGAGAGAGTTGTGATATTTAGAGTTGGGAGGCTTAAAGGTGCTAAGGGTCCAGGACTAGTAATAATACTACCGATAATAGATAGAAAGAAAGTAATAGATCTTAGACTTCTAACTCTAGATGTACCTAAACAGAGGATAATAACTAAAGATAACGTAACTGTAGATGTAGATGCAGTAGTCTACTTCAGAGTTAGCGATCCAGTTGCAGCAGCCGTAAAAGTAAGAGATTATGTTATGGCCTCCAGTCTACTGGCTCAAACAACTCTAAGAGATGTTATAGGTCAAGTTGAATTAGATGAATTACTCAGTAAAAGAGAAGAATTAAGTAAAAGGATACAATCTATACTAGATGAAGCTACAGAAGCCTGGGGCGTGAAAGTAACAGCTGTCGCTATTAGAGATGTCGTAATTCCAGAATCTATGCAGAGGGCTATGGCTAAGCAAGCTGAAGCAGAAAGAGAGAGGAGGAGTAGAGTAATAATGGCTGAAGGAGAGCTGGAGGCAGCGAAGAAGATGGCTGAAGCTGCAAGCTACTATGCTGAGAGACCTATAGCCTTAAGATTGAGAGAACTACAAACATGGAGTGAGATAGCTCGAGAAAAGAACATGATAGTTGTAACGGAAAGCGCATTCTCCCAGCAATTCGGAGCACTGCTCGGATTAATTAAGAGTAGTCAGAGAGAAAGTAGTCAGAAAGAATGAAGAATATGGTCATAGTACTCATAACTATAGCTTTAATCTCTACACTCCTACAGTTCAGTATTGTCGATGGAGAACAAGTTAAAGTAGCTTGGATTAAGATTACAGGCTACATATCTCCCGCAACATTAGAATATGTCAGATCAGCTTTTTCAGAAAATGTTGAAGAATACGATGTCTTCTTAATCACGTTAGATACTCTCGGTGGAGATGCTTCATCAACGCTTGAGATCATAAAGATAATACAGCTTTCTGAGAAACCAGTCCTATGCTTAGTGTATCCAGAGGGCGCAGATGCGATGTCCGCTGGAACATTCATACTCATGGCATGCCACTTATCAGGAATGGCCCCCAACACATTGATAGGTGCATGTCAGCCGGTAGTAGGCGGCGCACCATCAAATGATACAAAACTAATCAACTTCCTAGTAGAGAAGATGATATCACTCGCACGTACACAAGGTAGGAATGAGACAGCTGCAAGAGACTTTGTTACAAAAAACCTTGTCTTAAATCATGAAGAAGCTCTAAGATATAAAGTAGTAGAAGTAGTAGCGAGAGATCCTAGAGAATTCCTAGAGAAGGTAGATGGTATGAATGTGAAAGTTTCTGGAAGAGATTTAATTCTAAATACACGTGGAAGTATCTTGATAGAGTATGGTAAACCTGTAAAAGTGTTACTGATGGAAGTCTTGTCAGATCCACTGATTTCTTCTATACTACTTGCAGTAGGTATAATGACTCTTCTACTAGGCTTAACATCACCTGGATTCGGCGCAGAGATTGCTGGAGGAATAATGATACTACTCGGATTAATAGGACAAGGGTTCAATGTAAATCTCGTAGGATTACTTCTAGTAGTTATCGGAGCAGGACTACTTGTCTACGAAATCTTCACTCAAAGTTTTGGAGCTATGGCTATCGGAGGAATAATATCTCTAAGCATAGGAATAATACTCATAGCAGGTTCTCCTCCCAGACCGATCTACGTTTCCCAAGCATGGTTCAACGAAATAATAACAAACGTAACAATAGCTATGATAATCATAGCAGCATTCTTCGGATTCCTAATATACAAAACAATAAAAGCCATAAGAATGAAACCATATCTAAAAGAGATTCCAGGAGAGTATGGAAAAGCTGTAGATCATATAACCCCAAGCTCAGAGGGATACGTTATGATTGAAGGAGAACTTTGGAGAGCTACATCTAGAGAAGAGATAAAACCTGGGGATAAGATAAAAGTTGTTGGAAGATCTGGCAGAACATTAATAGTAGAAAAAATTGAACAAGAATAGATGAAGATAATTGAAGATGAATCTCTTAGAGAGAAGGTAAATGTTTTTAGAGATAGAATTGATGCTGGAGAACGTTTAGCAGAGAAGCTTAAAGAATATGCTGGTAGAGAAGACGTAGTAATTCTAGCTATACCGTCGGGAGGGGTGCCAGTCGGTCTAACAATAGCCTCAAAACTAAACTGTAGATTCAACTTACTCCCGGTAAGAAAGCTACATTTACCCTGGGATCCAGAGGCAGGGTTTGGAGCAGTAAGCTGGGATGGAACATACATATTAAACGAGAAACTTGTGAAAACATTAAGATTTTCCAAAAAAGATGTTGAGGAGATCGTTAAACTAGAGTTGAACGAGTTAAAGAGACGTTTAAAATACTGGGGGATATCTGACTATAAGCCATATGTTAAAGACATGATAGCAGTAATTGTAGACGACGGATTAGCATCTGGCTATACAATGAAAGCAGGCATAGAATCTTTAAAGAAATATGGTCCCAAGGAAATAGTCGTATCTGTTCCAACAGCTTCAGTAGACTCTATAAAACTATTAGAAAACAGAGTAGACAAGATCGTCTGTTTAAACATAAGATCAAGCTTAATCTTCGCAGTTGCTGATGCGTACACAGAATGGAGAGATATTTCAGAGAGAGAAGTTAAGAAGTTACTAGAAGAATACAGAGAACATGTAAGAAGGACTTCGATTTCAACGGGATGAATAGAAATCTAAGCTGGTAACTGGATAAGATTCTAATACTATTCTTCGAGTTAGTAGTATAGTGAATTTGCATATGGAGTTTAGGAGGCTTGGGAAAACCGATACATACATACCTATACTAGGATTTGGAACATGGGAGATAGGGGGAAGATTTGAGCCAGACTATTCCAAAGATAAAGAAGCAGTAGAGATAATTAGGTTAGCTATAAAGAAGGGGATGAAGCTGATAGATACAGCTGAAATATATGGTGGCGGTCATGCAGAAGAGATTGTAGGAGAAGCAGTAAAAGAATTTGATAGAAATGAAGTCTTCATAGCTACCAAAGTATGGTCGTCAAATCTTAGATACAATGACGTTCTGAAAGCGTTAGAAAGAAGTTTAAAGAGGCTTGGATTAGAATATGTTGACCTTTACCAAATACATTGGCCTAATCCTGGAATACCTCTACGAGAAACTATGAAAGCTATGGAGAAGCTAGTACTAGAAGGGAAGACTAGGTACATAGGTGTAAGCAATTTCAATATAAAAGATCTAGAAGATGCTATGTCGTATCTATCTCATGTAGACATAGTTTCAAATCAGGTCTTATACAATGTTATAGATAAAGCAATAGAAGACGAAATACTACCATTCTGCAAAAAGAATAATATTACGGTTATAGCTTATAGACCTCTAGCTAAAGGATTGATTGTCCGTGAGCCATATAAGAGTAAACTAGAAAGTATAGGAATGAATTATGGAAGGACTGCTGTACAAGTAGCCTTGAATTGGGTTCTGAGACATGAAAATGTAGTAGCTTTAGTAAAGACTATGGATAAACAGCATCTAGAAGAAATTCTCGGTTCGATAGGATGGAGTATGAGGAAAGAAGATTACGATAAAATTTCTAAAATGTTTTAAGTTTTCAGACTGTCCCGTATACATCATCCCTTTCTCAGAGGACTGATTATACATCATCCTAAACATTATTAACAATCTCTTCTATTTATCTTCTCTCAAATTGAGGAAACTAATATTTTAAAGATTGTAGGGTATGGGGTTCAGAGCTTTTGACCATCTTCATATAGGATCTGACAGCCAGGATTCATCATTACCCTCAATAATCTTACATAGTAGCTTTTTCTCATAAATTTATCTCTTAGAATCTAGGTTTCATGACCTTAGCTCTTTTATAGTTTTGATTATCAGTTCTCTTCCATAGTTTACGATTTGTTTTAATCTTTCTTCAGATGATGCTTCTGCTGACATTTTTATTTGAGGCATAGTGTTAGATGGTCTTATCAGAATCCATCCATCTTTAAAGTAAGCTTTAACACCATCTATCCTATTTATGTTTAAAGCTTCTTTCTCAAGTTTCTCAGCGATAAGGTCTACAACTTTCCATTTAACCTCGTCTGGACAATCGAATACTATTATAGGTGTAGATGGATATTTAGGGATCTCGTCAACTATTTCTGAGAGCTTCCTACCACTTTTCGATAAAATCTCAGCCATCTTTAGTAAAGCGTATATAGCATCATCGAAACCCCATAATTCTGAGAAGTATATATGATTACTTTTTTCTCCAGCTATTACTCCATTCATCTCTCTAATAGCTCTTAGAAAGAATGCTCTCCCAACCCTCATCTCTACGGGTTCGCATCCACATGAAAGTATGACTTCTCGTAGAGCTGAACTTGAATTCACATCGTATAATACGCGCCCTTTCTTCTCTAGATATTTAACGAATACTGCTAGCGTTATGTCTCCAGCTAGGAGCCTTCCTTTTTCATCTACAAACACTACTCTATCTCCATCTCCATCAAAACCTGCTCCAAGATCTGCTTTAACCTCAATAACTTTTTTCTGAAGATCTTTTAAAGTTTCTTCATTAGGTTCGGGTAGATGTCCAGGGAATAAACCATTCGGTTCTTTATTCAATTCTATGAGTTCTAATCCAAGTTGTTCAGCGATCTTAGGGAAGACGATACTCACAGCACCGTTGGAATAATCTACAACTATTCTTAGCTTCCTATCACCTATCTTAACTTTCGATAAGAGAAATTCTACATAATCTTTGATTAAATCTCTAGAAATCTCAACACCAATTCTATCTACCTTAATGATTTTTGATTCTAATGCTATCTTCTTTAATTCCTCCATCCCAGCTCCCTCAGAGATTGTTCCACCATCTTCTGTTATCAACTTCATCCCATTCCATTCTGGCGGGTTGTGACTAGCAGTTATCTGTACACCTCCTTTCAGCTTCCAGTAGACTACTCCAAAGTATGCTCCAGGTGTTGGTACAATTCCTACATCAACTACATCGCATCCAGATTCTCTGAGACCAGTAGATACAGCTTTAGCTAAACTTTCTCCACTTAATCTCACATCTCTACCAACTAGCACAGTTCCACTATTCCCCAACATAGTAGCAAAAGAAGACGCAATCACCTTCACCGATTCTTCTCTTAAATCTCTACCATAAACTCCTCTAATATCATAAGCTCTAAATATGTGGGGAGGTATAGACAGTTCTCCTACCACCACATCCACCTAGAATAATATTGATCTGGAAGTAGAAAAACGTAAAACTACTTTTCTCTAAAAAGATGATTCAAAATTCTTAAAGCATTTCTGGCCAAAATTTTCATAAGAATTCTTCATAAAGAATCTATTGAAAGGATACCGTATAACGAGATCTGGATAAATAAGAGTGAACGTACTCGTAAGTTCTACCTCATATATCTTTCTGTAGCTACATAATCGAGAAACATCTCCTAGAAATGAATCCTAACATATATAATATGTATGTAATACTCGATGAATCCTTCTCTCTACACATCTAGAAAAACTAAATTACCTGGATTTACTAAATATTTCCTAGTGAATTGAGTATGGCGAGAGAACGCATAGTAGTTGAGTCAAAAGTGAGAGAGTTGCTACCTGAAGGTATCAGGCTATCGGCAGATGCTCTAGATGGACTAGATTCAGTTGTAAGAGAGATAATTAAGAAAGCTGTCCAAAGATGTCAAGCAAATGGAAGAAAAACAATCATTAAAGAAGACTTCTAGAAATAAAACTCAAAAATATATCACCAAATTTTTATCCACAAAACCAAAAGTTTTCATATTGGTTATTTAGAAGAATCTCGTATTTTTATCTTTAATCTGTAAAGACACTTATAGAAGTATGAAGTAGAAAATCTCGGAGGGGAAGATATGTCGGTTGAGACTCGTAGAGGAGATGTGAGGATATCTCTTATAAAGCTTAGGTTGTCTATGATAGGTGTTTGGGCGATAATAACATCTCTAGCAACACTCATACTTATCGTCGTACTATCAATTTTAGGAATACCGTACTTTGGTTTATATGGAATACTCGGTTTTGTGATCTTCTTCCACTTCTTCCAGTGGCTGATCGGACCATACATTATAAATGCTGTTTACAGAGTTAGAGAACTTAAGCTAGATGAATATCCATGGCTTCATGAAATCGTTGAGAGGCTCTCTAGAAATAGCGGTATGGATAAACCTCCTAAATTGATGTTAGCTGAGATAGATATTCCTAATGCTTTTGCTTATGGTAGTCCACTTACCGGCAACATGGTTGCTGTCACAAGAGGGTTGCTGAGAACATTAGATAGAGATGAGATCGAAGCTGTAATTGGACACGAGCTTGGACACCTAAAACACAAAGACGTAGTCGTAATGATGATGATAAGCATTATACCTGCGTTGATATACTACCTAGGATACACATTATATATCTCTGGATGGGTTGGCGATAGTAGAAGGAACAATACAGCTTTAGCAGTATTAATGGGGCTTGGTTTAATGGTGTTGAGCTTCATCTTCAATCTCTTCGTCTTCTACATGAGTAGGCTTAGAGAATACTATTCAGATGCTCATTCAGCTATGACTGCTAGGAATGGTGCTAGAAATCTGCAAAGAGCACTTGTAAGGATAATGGCAGCTTCTGGAAGAATAAGTAGAAAGATTAGAGGAGAATATGAACAGTTTAAAGCATTCTTCATCTCAGACCCAGAAGTCACAATAAAAACATATGATAGAGATGTAGATAGATTGATAGATGAATTGAAGAACCAGAAACCAAGCATATTCGAAGAACTATTCAGCACCCATCCACATCCAGCTAAAAGACTAAGATTCCTAGATCAGTTCATAACCTAAATTATTTCATTTCTATGTGAGGATTTTTGAATAGAATACACTTATCTAGAAGAAGTAGAAACAATCTCAGGTGGATAGAATATGGTTACTCCTATAAAGATCCTCGAAGAATTAAGGCTTAGTAGATTCCACTATATCTTACTCACTATAACGTCTCTTGTTTATGCTTTAGCTGCGATGAATGTTATGCTTATAGGCGCTCTGCTTCCAGCTATCCAGAAAGAATGGAAGTTAACACCTTCAGAAGCAGGATACATGTTAAGCTTCGGCTATCTTGGAATGTTCTTCGGAGCTATACTTAGCGGTAGAATCTCTGATAAGATTGGTAGAAAGTATACCATGATTTTGATGCTCTCCATAGCATCTATCTTCACTGGTTTATGTGGAATTGCATGGGATTTCTGGAGTATGTCAATTATGAGAATTATAGCGGGAATAGGGTTGGGCGGGACCCTACCATTACCAGGTGTCTATATTTCTGAATATCCTCCAGCAAGATATAGGGGAAGATTTGTAGGACTTGTTGAAACAGCATGGGTTTACGGAGTAATATTATCAATAATATTCGCAAGAATAATAATGCCTACGGTGGGATGGAGAACAGTCTTCGTAGCATCCTACATACCTCTCTTACTCATACCATTCATAATCTTCTACATACCGGAATCCATAAGATTTTTAGAGAAGAAGAATAAGCCAGATGAGATTAAACAGATATTTAAGAAATATGGTTTGGTAGAAGATGTAGAGAAGATAGAATTAAGTTTGGGAAAACATGAGGAGACACGTATACTAGAATTGTTTACAAGAGATTATATGAAAAGAACGATTCTGCTCTGGGTGCTGTGGGCTGTCTTAGTTTACACGTATCATGGAATATTCATCTGGCTTCCATCAATATACGCTAGCCTATTCCAGTACGAAATTGTGAAAAGTCTAGAATGGGTTTTAATAATAACTCTGGCACAGATTCCAGGATACTATAGCGCTACATTTCTACTTGATAAGATCGGAAGGAAACTTGTTCTGGAAATATATTTGACGGTAGCCGGGGTTGCTTGCCTACTACTTGCGACAACAATTGACATCAACATGATACTCATGTACAGCATCGTTATCTCATTCTTTAATCTAGGTGCTTGGGCTGGACTATACACATATACTCCAGAACTCTATCCAACTAGGATAAGAGGGACTGGGACAGGTGTGGCAGCAAGTATAGGTAGACTGGCCGGCATACTAGCTCCATCTATCACAGGATACTTATTTGAAGTTGGTGGCGGATCACTACTACACGCATTCATAATATTTGCTCTAGCACACATAATTGCAGCATTATCAACATTGATAATTGGAGAAGAGACTAAGGAGAAGATGTTGGAAGAAATTGCGAGATAGAGATCCATACATTCATTATTGTTCTACTCTAGATACGCCCTCACTATCCTTGTAGACCTTTATGATATTATCTGCTTCTTCTACACCATATCCGTGATGAGTTACTAGAATTACTTGTTTCATGTATTTCTTGAGTTTAGAGAAGTAGTTTAAGAGTATTTCTAAGTTCTCCTGATCTACCCCGTATGTTGGTTCATCTAGGATTATTAAGTTTCTGAACCCTATGTATTCGAGGATGGCTAATCTGAGTGCGAGTGATATTAATGTTTGATGTCCACCTCCAACATATACTGCTGGTATGGGTTCTATCAAACCTACTGGATGAACATACACTGAATAGTTTTCAGGGTCTATCAATATCGCTCGGTATACTTTTTGATCCGTTAGAGAATCTAGTATCTGGAGAGATCTATAGGAGATGGACTCTAACATTGCTTTACGTTCTTCTTCGATAGATTCAGTAAGCTTCTCCAAGAACTTTCTACTCAAGCTTAATGCTTTAACTCTTTTCTCTACTTCTCTTAACCTATTCTTCTCTCTTTCAAGTTTTCTAGCAATTTCATATCTCAACTTCATCTTTTCTTTCAACTTCTGTTCAAGCTCGGTTTTCTTAGCCTTTTTTAATTCTACTTCTTCCCGTGAAGCGATAAGTCTACCCACTTTTTCCATAAGCCTCTCCCCCCTTAAATCTATATCTATTTTGAGAGAATTAGCTAAGCCTTCAACTTCATTCTCCAACATTTTTATAATTTTCATTATCTTCATCTCTCTTTCATCAAGTTCTTTAAAAGTCTCGACGAGAGCTGAGAGTCTTTCTTTCCTTTCTCTCACACGTCTTTCTTCTTGCTTTTTCTCTTCAAGCTTCTTCTCAAGTTCCGATATCTCTACATTAATACGTGATTCTTCTTCCCTAAGTCTCTTTAATTCATTTTCTTCATCTATTATGAGACTGTGAATTATTAATGGGCTGATAGGTTGACCGCAGGTTGGACAGGTAGCTTTCCCAGATTGTAAGAGTTTCATTTGGTTTTCTAAGAGTTCTTTTAAGTTTAAGATCTTGCTTGAGATTGATGTGCTTTCAGACAATCTTCTACGTAGCTCCATCTCCATTAACGGGATCTCTCTAGCCAGGTCTTCAAGTTCTTTCTTCAATCTACTTTCTTCTCTCTTTACACTATCTATGCTCTCCAAACCGTATTTGGATAACAGTTCCCTTCTAGTGTTTTTGATTTCCTGGTTCATGTTTCTATACTTCTCTAGTTCTGAGATTTTGTTTATGAGTATCTGTATTGTTGGAGACTCCATTATCGAAATCTCTTTCTCAAGTTGCTTCAATTCTTCTGAGAGAGATGATAAGTCTTCTTCTACTTCTTTTAATCTTTCTTCGTAGATTGGAATCACGTTCATTATGAGGTTCCTGTATTCTGCTTCTACATCTAATCCATCTATCTTCGACAATCTTCTACCTGCTTGTTCTATCTGTTCACATATCTCTCTGAGGAGAGTTATACCAAACACGGTATCCATTTCTTCTTTCTTAGGCTCAATTATTTCTGTCAGCTTTCCTTGACGTATATAGACGAGCCAGTTAAACGATCTATAACCTACGCCTAGAAGTAGAGTTATCTTTCTTCTAAGATCTTCCTGACTTTCTAGAGGAATCTCCTTACTGTTTATGAAAAGCCTTATACTAGAAGTGTAAGCTCTACCATACCTGTATTCTAGAGTTCTATAGACTTCTACAATACTTGAGTCTCTTGGGCTCTTAAATTTAATATAGACTTGTAGGTTTCTTGCATCTTTCTTCTTAGAGAATAGTAGCCTTTGATCTATTCCAGGAATGGCGCCATACAATCCATAGAGTATGCTTTCAAGTATAGCTGTCTTTCCAGTAGAGTTTCTACCTGTAATCAAGTTTAATCCTTCAGTGAACCTTACTTCAGCGTACTCGTATCCTAAAAAGTTCTTTAATCTAACTTCTTCTATCATTCTTCTCACCCTTCAATCTCTCCGCTTCCATAATCTTCTCAGCTTTCTCCAAGAATATCTTAACCCACTTATCTACAAAAATAGATCTATCGGAATCTTTCAACAATCCTGTTCTCTCACTACCTTTTTCTTCAAGAGCCACTGTCGTTTCTTCAACTATCTCTGCTACAGATTCTTCTTCAACATCTTTAAAGACACTTCTGATTAATTCTTCTCTAGAGAATCTCTTAAAAGCTGTATATTCAGCAGGAGAAACGATTGATTTAAGATTTTCCTCAATATCTATGAATAGTAGTAGAGGGTTCTCTTTCATAATTTTCTCCAACTCATTTTCATGGAATATCTTTGACACATATTTTTCTTCGAGAAGTGTTCCCTGAAGTTTTATCTTTAAGATTCCTTGAATTCTCTCCTCATATAATTTTGCCGCAAATCTTAAAATTTCTTCTACAGCTCTTTTCTTATACCATTCTATAGATTGAGGTTTCTCTGAATATATTTTAACTATTTCTATTTTTTGGAGAGGTTTGATAGGTATAAATCTAGAATCCAGGTTCTTTTCTTCATCTACATCAATTATGTATACTCCGAATGGTCCCTTCTCATCTAAATCTATTGCTTCGGTAGCTCCAGGAATAATTATCTTAATGCCTCTACCTACATTTATTATGTTATCTCTTTCATGGTAGTGTCCTGCAACCACTATGTCTAGATTGAGTTTCATTACATCGTCTAAGTCTATCAACGTATGTTGAGGCGAGGGAGGAACGTTAGAAATACTCTCAATGTAGTTGTGGATTAAAAGTATCCTAGTTAAATCACTCTCCAATGAAGAGAATACTGAGTTGATATCGTCCAGCATATTCTTAAACCTACTTCTTATATGTGGATAGTACCCCACTCCAATCACGGCCACATTACTATCTATATAATATCCTTCTAAACCAGTTTCTTTATCGAACTCTAGTACTCTGAAGTAGTCTGCCAATGGGTGTGTTACATAATCTAGTACTGAGTTTAAAAATGTCCCATCATGATTACCTCTGATAATTAGTATGTTTACATCTTTAACCGATCTTTCCTTAACGTTCTTGACGAGTCTGTAAAACTCATCCTTAACGAATACTGCATCCTCACTTCTCATACTCTTCTTCTCAAATAAGTCTCCTGCATGTAAAACCAAGTCTACATCTGAGTTTATGAGTATATTTACAGCTTCTCTAAATGCATGTCTAAATGCTTTTCTCCTTGCTTCTCCAACAATCTTCGGTATATCTCTACCTACATGTGTATCACTTAAAATTCCGATCCTAACCATTTCAATACTCTATGTAAAAGAATTGAGGGGTGGTTGATAAAATATGTAATGTAGATCTTATATTAAATCTTACCTAGATATTCTCAACAGATTTACAAGCTCATCGAGTTTACGTGTAACTTCTTCAAGCATGTTCTTTAAAGTTGTTATCTGACTACTTACCTCGCTGAGCTTTTCTTCTAAAACATACTGGATAGGTCCAAATCCTTCATGTAATTCATCTCCTATAGTTCCATATTTTACCATAAATGATTTTAGTTTAGAATCAGGTTTCGTTTCTTCTATGGAAAGTTCTTTTACATATACATGTGGAGGCAATGTTTTCAGTTTATCCACAAATTCTTCTACAGATTTATCTTCTCCTTGAATATGTATTAGTAGATCTCCGTTTTCCGTAAACTCTACTGTACCTTGTAGTTTGAGATTTCTAGCAAGTTCTACTATAAGCCATCTATAACCTGTTCTCTGAATTCTTCCAGAGATTTTTATCTTAAGAGCTTTCATAGAAATTTATGTAATAGAAGATGTATTTAATCTTGTTAGTAAGCTCTTGCAACATAGACGATTGTTCTTGCTTCTTTTCCACATGCTATGCAAGGTCTATCAGGTCTTTCCGCTATATCGTATCTCTCCCCCCTAATCTCTCCTCCAACATTTTCTCTAATCTTCTGAGCACATTCGAGAGACCCACACCAAGCCACTCTAACTATATTCTTATCGTCCACGGCCTTCGTTGCTTCCTCCATACTTCTAGCATCAACAATCAATTTATGTAACATTCTTTCACTTCTCTCTCTGAGATTACGTAAAATATCATCCATAAGAAATGTTATCTTATCTATAAGCTTATCTTTACTACACTGTATTCTCTCTAAAGTATCTCTTCTAGTTAATGTTACAGTACCTTCGATTACTTCTTTTGGACCAACCTCGATTCTTATAGGTGTGCCCATCAATTCCCAGTGATAGAATTTCTCTCCAGGTGTTACGTCTTCTCTATCGTCTAGTACTGTTCTCCATCTATCTTTGACTTCTCTGTATATTTCTTCAGCATACTTCATTACTTCTTTTTCCTGACCTTTGAACAGTATTGGTATGATTACTATCTGTGTAGGTGCAACTGCTGGTGGGAGCACCAATCCTCTATCATCTCCATGTTGCGAGATAATTGCTGCAAGCACTCTGCTATACCCAAAACCATAACATAATTGATAAACGTATCCTCTAGAACCATCTTTCTTCTCAAACGTTATATCATATGCTTTAGCGAAATTCCTACCTAGATTGTGAACTGTCGCAACTTGATTTACTCTCCCATCGGGGTTCCAAGCATCAAATGCTATAGAGTAAACTGCTCCAGCAAATTTATCGAAATCCGGTCTTTTTAATAGTAGGAAACTTATGCCGAGTTCTTTGAGGACTTGTGAGTATATTTCTATTGCTTCTCTTACTTGTCTCTCAGCATCTGTTGGAGACTCATGAGCTGTATGTGCTTCATTCCACGGTATCTCTCTAACTCTATAGAGAGGTCTAGTGGCCTTAGTCTCATACCTGTAGACGTTAACACTTTGGTGGACTTTTAACGGTAAGTCTGCGTGGCTTCTAATCCATAGCTTAAACATTGGATATATTATAGTTTCAGAGGTGGGTCGGATAATTAGAGTACGCTGAGATTCTTTATCACCTTTCAGTTCTATTTTAAAGACTTCTCCAGAGAATCCTTTAATATGTTCAGCTTCTTTAGCGAAGAGTTCATCAGTTGTAACTAGTGGGAAAAGCATAAGCTTATGCCCAGTCTTCTCAAGTTTTTCTTCAAGCATTTTCCGGATTTTATCCATTATATACGCTCCATTCTCTAAGTAAACTAGAAACCCCTTCACTGGAAATCTATTATCAACTATTTTTGCGTTTAGGAGTATTTCATCAAACCACACCGTAAAATTCGTAAACTTCTTTAAACATGAAGCAGATTGCTGTTTCTCTGAAGTCATTTCTTCTCAAGCCCTAAATTCTAAAAAGATATTATTAATCTTTCCGTTTAGTTTGATGAGATATATGTATCACTTTGTATAAATTGAGATGGACTTGAAAGTTATAGTAAAGAGAGAGGTATTGGAAGCTTTACTAGAAGTTGCTTCTAGAGTTTATCCTAGAGAGATGCTGACTCTTCTAAGAGGTAGGAAGAGGAAAGACGTGGTAGAGATTTATGAAGTACTTATAGCTCCTCTTTCTACACATGGCTTAGATTCAGCTCATTTTAGACTCGACCTCCTACCTCTCGACTTTACTATAGTAGGTTTAGCTCACTCTCATCCTTCTGGAGATCCTAGACCATCTATAGAAGATCTCCACAATTTTATAGGGCTCGTTATGTTAATACTCACACCACCCTACAAGACTTCTAGAGATGTCCATGCATACAATTCTAGTGGAGACCATTTAGACCTAGAAGTTAAAGACTAAGTAAACTCCCTCTTTGCTGACTTTCAAGGAGACTGTGGAGAGTTTAGATTTTCGTAAATATTTATTATATGCTAGATTCTAAGTATTCGTGATGTCTTCTATCACTTATCTTGAATCTCAGAAAGATGAATATAGAATCTTGGATCAATGGTTGAAGGCTAGAGAATATGTCTATGTTGGTAAAGATGTTAAGAGGATAGACGCTCTAGATAAAGTAACTGGTAGAGCGAGGTATGTTGAGGATTTTCTTGTTGAAGGCTTGACATACGCAAGGATAGTGAAGAGCGATATCCCGCATGGTGTTATAGAATGGATCAGACCTGGAAGAGCTGTAGAACATCCAGATTTCATAGCTTTAGTAACGTGTGAAGATATTCCAGGACTTAACCAGGTAGGATACTATATTCCAGATCAACCTGCTCTAGCTGAGAAGAAAGTGAGGTTTCACGGAGAGCCTGTCGCACTGATCGTTTCTTCTAAACCTGATTCACTTGAAGAATTAAGAAATCTTGTAGAAGTTGAGATCAAGCCTTTGAAAGCTGTTTATGATCCTCTTGAAGCTTTAAAGGACAAGGTTTTGGTACATGAAGAACATGGAAGTAATATTGTTCTAAGAACTAAGGTTAAGAAGGGGGATGTTTCTAAAGCTTTAGAAAACACTGACTACGTTGTTGAGAATGTTTACAAGACAGGTTACCAGGAACATGCATATCTAGAACCAGAAGGTGCTTTAGCGATACCGATGGATGGAGGGATGACTATTATCCTTCCCGCTCAGTATCCTCATTTAGCCCAATCTATCATAGCACGTGTCTTAGGATATCCACAAAGTAAGATTAGGATAATACAACCAGTTATAGGTGGAGGATTTGGTGGAAAAGACGATATGGGCCCAATCATAGGTGCACAAGCAGCTATAGCAGCCTACAAAGTTCGTAGACCAGTCCTCCTAGTATACACTAGAGAAGATAGTTTTACAAGTCATTGTAAACGTGATCCAGCATACATAAGATATAAAAGTGGTGCAAATAGAGATGGAAAACTAACATTTGTAGATGTTGAGATAATATTTGATGCAGGTGCTTATGCTAATCGGGGGCCATTCACTCTTTGGAGAGCTACAGCACATGCTACAGGTCCCTACGAAGTACCTAACGTTGATGTAAGAGGGATCTTGGTGTACACGAATAAGGTTTATCAAGGAAGTTTTAGAGGTTTCGGCAATCCTCAGGTTCAGTTTGCAGCAGAGAGGCAGATGGATGAGTTAGCAGATAAAATAGGAATAGACCCGCTAGAATTTAGGTTAAAGAATATTCTGAGAATCGGTAGTAGGATTTCTACAGACCAGGTACTAGAAGATAGTGTTGGAGTAGGTGAAGCATTAGTGAGAGTTGCTGAAAAATGTGGATGGTTTGAGAAAAGGAAGAAATATGGTAAGATTGTAGATGGAAAAGCTAGAGGAATAGGATTGGCATGTGCATGGCATGGTATAAGTACGAGTAGAGGTGTGCCAGACTGGTGTAATGCATACATTAATGTTTCAAAAGATGGAAGTGTCTCAATATATACTGGAATCGTTGAGATAGGTCAAGGAACACACACAGGTTTAATACAGATAGCTGCAGAAGCTTTAGGAATCCCAGTAGAAAAAATAAACTTGATCGGAGGAACAACCGATGCACCTGATACTGGTGCGACCCATGGATCTAGAGGTTTATCTTTTGGTGGAGTAGCTATATTACTAGCTGCGAGTAAGATTAGAGAAAAAGTTCAGAAAGTTGCATCAAGAATATTTGAATGTAAGCCAGAGGATGTTGAGATTAGAGATGGATGGGTTTTTGAAAAGATTAAACCTGAGAAGAGAATTTCTTGGGAAGAGGCTGTAAAGAGATGTTATGCTGAAGGTGAAGAACTATCTGCTACAGGCTACTTCTTTATGCCTAAAGGTAAATTTGATGAAGAGAAGGGACAGGGATTTGCATACATAGTCTTCAGCTACATGGTTTCAGCTGTAGAAGTAGAAGTAGATTTGGAAACAGGTTTAACTAGAATTCTAAAAGTATGGCCTGCAATATGTGCTGGGAAGATAGTAAACCCGAAGCTTGCAGTAACCCAGATACATGGAGCAACAGTACAAGGAATAGGATATACATTGATGGAGGAAGTTGTAATCGAAGATGGAAAGATAGTAAATACGAATTATACAGACTATCTAATCCCAACAATCTCAGACATACCAGAAATAGATGAACCAATATTTGTTGAAGATTACTTTAAGTTTGGTCCTATGGGTGCGAAAGGTTTAGCGGAGATGGCTCTTATACCGATCCCAGCAGCAATCACTAACGCTATTAAGCATGCGGTAGGTGTGAAGCCAAGCGAGATACCATATACTCCAGAGAAATTGTACAGAGATCTATTAAGAAGGATGAGAGAATGATACCTGAAATAGAATATCACAGATTTAGTAGACTTGAAGATGCATTGAGATTCTTATCAGAGAATCCTGATTCGAAAATAATTGCAGGTGGGACAGATCTTCTAGTACAATTAAGAGCTAGAAAGATTAATGTAAAAAAGCTTGTAGATATATACAATATAGGAGAATTAAGATACATATCTGAAGATTCTGGAGAAGTGAAGATTGGTGCTTTAACAACAATAGAAGAATTGAAAAATAGCAAGATCGTTGAAAAATATGTCCAACCTCTTCATATAGCTTCAAGATCATTTGCAACATGGCAGGTAAGAAATATAGCAACTATAGGTGGGAATCTTTGTAATGCTTCTCCAGCAGCAGATACAGCACCACCACTAATAGTTGCTGGAGCACGATTAAGGCTGAAAAGTATTAGAAGAGAAAGAATAGTGCCGATAGAAGAATTCTTTAGAGGTCCAGGTCAAACAATACTTAACCCAGATGAAGTCTTGGTAGAAGTAAATATACCTAAGCATTCTGGACAATGGTTCTTTAATTTTATGAAGTTGGGGAGAAGGGTTAGCCATATTCTAAGCATAGTGAATGTAGCTGTAGCTGTAAAACTTGATGGAGGCAGGATAGAAGATGTAAAGATAGCTTTAGGTAGCGTAGCACCAACACCTATTAGAGCTAAAAGTGTAGAAGAATACTTAAAAAATCGTGAAGCTACACTAGAAAATATAGAGAAATCATCTCTAGAAGTTGTAAAAGATATTAAGCCGATCTCAGATGTGAGAGCATCTGCAGAGTATAGGATAGAGATGTCTAAGGTGATGGTTAAGAGATGTTTGAGAGAAGCTTTAAAACTCTAGCAAGAGAATGTTGAGCTAGAATTATATCTTTACAATATTGTATCCACTTGCTTTACGCAACCTATTCATTATCGTTAACCCTAAGCCTCTTTCTTCAAATCCTTCCACTACTGCTAAATCTACACCAAGTTCATCAATAGATCTCAGGATGGGGAAAAGATTTTTAGCAATTTCAAATAGGTTCTTCCTGGAACCTAAAACTAAAACATTAGCATCTAGACCTCGATACAAGTTTTCTGTTTCTCTAGAAGCGAGTACGAGAATCTTTTTTCCAGAACTCTTCAAAACACTAATATACTCTAAGATCTTTTCAACATAACCCTGGAGATTAGAGTAGTCTTCAGCCTCTAAAACTATCAATGGTGTATTAGGTGCATAGTGTCTATACTTCATACCTGGAGAAAGAGGTTCAGGTGCTTCAGCAATACCTCTTGCAAAATCAGGTACAACTATCTTCTTTTGTAAATATTTTTCAACTTCTTCTACTGGTACTGCTCCAGGTCTGAGAAGTATTGGTGGATCTCTAGTTAAATCTATTATAGTAGATTCTACACCGTACAATGTTTCTCCAGAATCTAATATTACATCTACTCTACCCATCATATCTTTTATAACATGTTCTGGAAGTGTGGGAGATGGTTTACCAGAGAGATTAGCGCTAGGAGCTGCGATAGGAGTTCTACTTAACTCGATGAGTTTTAATGCTACTGGATGTGCAGGCATTCTAACAGCTACAGTATTTTTCCCAGCTGTAACTTCATATGGAACATGCTGAGCCTTCGGAAGAATGAATGTTAAAGGTCCAGGCCAGAATTTCTCCATCAACCTATAGACGTCCAGCTTAACGAATTTTAAATCTACTACTTCTTCTAGTTGATCAGTAGAAGCTATGTGGATTATTAGAGGGTTGTCTAAAGGTCTACCCTTAGCTTCAAAGATTTTTACTATAGCTCCTCTATTAAAGGTGTCTGCTCCGAGACCATAAACAGTTTCTGTGGGAAAAACTACTAAACCCCCATCTCTAATTACTTTTACAGCTTCTTCAATAAATCTTATCTCGATATGGTCTGGACCTACTTTAAACACCTTGGTATTCAAGATTCTATGCATCAGCCCAATACTACCTAATAATCTAGCAGTCTTTAAGTCTTACAGAAATATAAACTAAAATGTAATGCTCTAATCCAGCAACTCTGAGAAATATTTTTCAATAGTTTGATGGTCTAACTTTTCGTACTTTTCTATCGAACCCACATCATACCAGAATGAATCGTATATGTATGCTCTAACATTTCTATTACTTTCTATGAGATACGGTATGAAGTGTGACATTATATCTAAGGTCTGGTTTTTCTCCGCAAGTTTTATAAATTCTCTAATAAGTTGAATTTTCATTATGAGTATTCCTATGCTTACATAGATATTTATCTTAGGTTTTTCTCTGAATGCTTTAACTCTACCTTCTTCATCTACTTCTGCAACACCTACAGGTAGCTCGTAGGAAGGTGCCAAGACTATAGTGACGTCTGCAGAACTCCTTCTATGTTTAGCTATAAGATCAGATAGATCCATGGCTGATAAGATATCTCCATAGTGGATTAGTAGATCGCCAGAATTTCCAAGTAGATCTTTCATGTAAGCATTAAGTAGTGAGCCGCCAGTTCCTCTAAGATTGGGATCATCGTGAACGTATCTAATCTTTAAACCAATTCTTGAACCATCTCCAAAATAATTAATTATCTGCTCAGCCTTATACCCAACACCTATAACTACATCTCTAATACCATGTTTCTTAAAGTTTAGTAAGATATACTCTAAGAGAGGCTTCTGGTTCATTCCTATTGGAACCATACACTTCTGTATATAATACGTTATAGGTCTGAATCTAGTACCCTCACCACCTGCTAAGATAAACCCCAACATAGCTAATACTATAAATCTAAAAGAAGAAACCTAGAAATATAGATTTCTATTTCTTAGAATATTCTTTCGATTTTCATCTGGAAAACTTTTTACAGATTATTATTCTTTTAGCCATTCATCTTTAATTAACGTTTGGTTTATAGCGTCTCCTAAAGCCATGAATACTGAAGACCATGAATTATATCCATCTTCTCCCTTCATCATGTCTATGTGTAGTGTTGCTCCAAGACCTTTCACGAATTCATTAAAGAATATTTTTAGATTTTCTTCTGAAATATCTCCAATCTTTCCAAATATTTTTACCCTAGGATCTCTGTAGAAGATCAACTTCGGCTTGTTATTTATGACTACACCGACAGATGTAAAAGATTCTTCAATGATGCCGTGGCCAGCACCGTATCCCTTTATCCCATCTATCTTCTTTATGTTTTCTCCAAGCATTGAGATGGCTTTGCCGAGAACCCATCCAACATCTTCAAAAATATTCTTCATAGATTTATTTTTCTGCTTAAACTCGATTTTTAAAGTAATATTAAGTCTTGCATAGTATGCGAATGTATTTAGTAATTTGTCTAGTAGAGAAATCTTTGTATCGATATATGTAGGTTTCTTAGGTCCTCTCTCAATTTCACATTCTATAGTGTAGCTTTCTCTTTCAAATAATAGAGATATTAGGGAAACTTCTTTCTTCAATATTTTCAGATTCTTCTCACTAATAGTTTTTAAACTAGAAGTTACAGACTCTTTTGTCACGTAGCCTTCAGCAGTTGGTTTTAGCCCCAAACCTAATTTATATACGTTAAACGTGGTATTTTTATTTTTCTATAATGTTCAAGAAATAGCGTATTAAAATAAAATAAATACTGCTTTTCATGGATTAGAAGATTTTTGTTTCTACTAAATTTCTTCAACTTCTATCAAACCTTTCTTTTCTAGCGATTCTATTATCTGTCTTATTTCTCGTATATCTAGATTCAATTCTCTTGAACATTTTCTTAAATCTATCTCTCCTCCGCTATTCGAGATGTATGTGTAGACTCTTTTTTCATACTCTGTAAGCGATGGGATTTCTGGAAATCTGTTTTTGATAACTTCTATTGCATGTTTTTGAGCTTCTACTAGTATTGTCTCTGCTTCTTTACTTAATTCTTGATATTTTACTGGTTCTATTTCTTGACTCACCATAGTAGATGTAAACTCTTCTATACATATTGATAGTTCACGTAGGTTCTGTACTACTTCAGGTGCTACAACCTTTAGATCATCTTCTACTTCTGTTATGAGTGATGTTAGAGGTGTTATGAGACCTATAACTTCTGTTATTTCTATAATTGTTTCAAGTCTTATCTTTACTTGGAGTAGTAGGAGTTGGCTCTTCTTAACGATCTCTGCAAGTTTCCTTATCTCTGCTATTTCTTCAGCATATATCTTAGCTCTTTCTTCATCCATGTTTACAAGACATTCTATTACTTTCTCAAAGTATTCTTTACTTCTCATCTCCATCTCAGCATACCTATTTTTAAGTTTCTCAATCTGTACGTTAAGTATGCTTAATGATTTTTCAAGTCTACTTCTAAAATCTATTCTAGAATTTTCATCCATAAACTCTAAGTGATCCATACCGTCTATCATCTAGAAGCATAGAAAATACAGAAGATTTAATTCTTATCTGAGAGAAGACTATTGTAGATTCTTTAGAGATTACCATGGAAATATCTAGTAGATATCTCTAGATTGGCCATCGAGATTCTAGATATCAGAATACGGCTATCTATCTTTCTAGAAAGAATATTTTTAAAATGTGGTTGGCCAACATATCTTAAGGTAGTCTAGATGTGCGGTATAGCTGGATGTATCTCTAAGCATGGAGCTGTCTCAAAGATACTTTTCAATGCTTTAAAAAGATTAGAGTATAGAGGTTATGATTCAGCAGGTATGTGTACTATTAATAATGGATATTTACAGATAAAGAAAGATCAAGGCAAGATTGATGAAATAAACGCTAGACTGAACTTCTTAAGTTTAGAGGGGAATATTGGGATAGCTCATACTAGGTGGGCTACACATGGCGCCCCCTCTCAAGTTAACGCTCACCCACATGTAGATTGTGAGAAAAAGATAGCTGTTGTACATAATGGAGTTCTAGAAAATTTCCTTGAAATTAAACAAGAACTAGAAGCTAGAAAACATGTATTCTTATCGAAAACAGACACGGAGGTGATACCACACCTTATAGAAGAATATCTAAAACTTGGATTAAGTTTTAAGGATGCTGTTAGAGAGGCATGCAAAAAACTTCGTGGAAGCTACGCTATAGCTGTAATATGTGTTGAAGAGCCAGATAAGATAGTAATTGCAAGGAATGAGTCTCCTCTAGTTGTTGGGTTGAGGGATGATATAAAGTTCGTGGCGAGTGATGTAGCGGCAATAATAGAGTATACGAATAAAGTGATTTTTCTCGAGAATGGTGATATGGCAGTGGTAACTCCTGAGATTGTTGAGATTATGAGGATAGATTCAGGAGTACTTGTTGAGAGAAGAATAACAGAATTAAACTGGACTGTAGAGATGGCGTCTAAAGGCGGCTACCTCCACTACTTCATAAAAGAGATCTATGAACAACCTCACACAATTAAAGAAGCCTTAAGAGTTCAAGAAAAATATCTCGATCTACTTACAGAATTTCTAGATAGAGGTAAAGAAATATTCTTACTTGCTTCAGGAACATCTTATAATGCTTGTATCGCTGGATCTTATATGTTTTCGAAACTTGCAAGACTTACAACGTTTCCTGTAATTGCTTCAGAGTTCATAGAAAATTACGGTAGATCAATAAGCATAGATACTGTCATACTTGCTGTAAGCCAATCAGGTGAAACGGCAGATGTGCTAACTGCTCTAGACTACGCGAGATATAGAGCTGCAACGATAATTGCTATAACTAACGTTCTTGGATCTACCTTAACGAGAATAGCTAGAGCTTACGTTCTCCAGAATGCTGGACCTGAGATAGGTGTAGCAGCGTCGAAAACATTTACCTCCCAGTTGATGGTACTAGCATTACTTGCACTCAGATTGGCTAGAAAGAGAGGCAAGATATCACAATTCGAAATAGATGATTTCTCAGATAAGCTGAATAGTATGCCTTCACTTGTTAAGAAGGTTTTAGAGATTTCAGATAAACCAGTAAAAGAACTATCTAAAGAAGTCGCCAAATTTAACAGTATCTTCTTTCTGGGAAGAGGGATAAGTTATGCAACAGCTTTAGAAGCTAGATTAAAAGTTATGGAGTTAACATATATTCCATGTATAGCTTATCCAGCTGGTGAGAGTAAGCATGGTCCCATAAGTGTTATCGAAGATGGTTATCCTGTATTTTTCATAGCTCCGAATGATGAAACACGCAAACACGTAATAGGGAATATTATGGAGATGAAAGCTAGAGGAGCAAAGATATACTGTGTAGGTTCTGAAGATGATAGAGAACTTATAGAATTGTCAGACTGGTATCTTGGCCTACCCCACGTCCATGAACTACTATCCCCGGTAATTTATGTGATCCCATTCCAGCTACTGGCATACTACACAGCTTTAGAGAAGAAACTGGATCCAGATAAACCTAGAAATCTAGCGAAAAGTGTAACTGTACTTTAATCTCTCAAACTAAGATAGGTCTTCTCTACATTAAAGTACAGCTTTGTTTCTCCCATAGTAACTAGCGGTAGGCTTCTTGTCTTCACGACTATTGGTAAATCATTTACAACTTTTCCAATAACTAGACATCTTCTAGGTGGAAGATTCTTCACAATCTTCTTCACAGTTTCTGCATCAACTCTAGAAGCTTTTGCAAGATAATCTAGATCAGAATCATTTGTAAAATTGAAGATGAAGATATTGTCTGCCTGTCTATACACTGAGTCTGGAATCATGTCGGGCTGGTTTGTAACAAATATTGGGAAGACGCCTATGTGTCTCATTCTAGTTACTAGATCATCCCAGTAGGTTTCTCTAAGATATAGATGAGCTTCTTCAGCTACTAGAAAAAGTGGAGGAATAGATTCATCTTTCAACATACTTGAAAGCTTGCTGAGAAGATACTCTACAACAACCCTCCTCCCCTGGGGCGAAGTTTTCGATAAATCTATTATTAATGCTGCACCGTAAGAAAGCTTGCTTAAAAATTCTTGAAGAGAGAAATCTCCAGAATCATTAAAGAATTCTAGAGATTCTATTGATTGTAGTCTACTTAGGAGAGCGTCTCTAATAGATTCATTCATCTGGATTTTTGAGATAGCTTCCACTAATCCTCTTAAAGATATTTTCCCATTAAGTTTCTCAACAATATACCATGCTCTAGAGAATTCTCTTAAGCTAGCTGTAGGGGTCTCATAAACATATTTCAATATATCTAACATAGTTCTTAAACCTGTTTCAGATAGAGAGACTCTAAAATTCTCTCCAGGAGTAAGTATGAATAGTTTTCTAGAAATTTCACTTTCACCTCCATCTATTTTTCTAGACAATCCTACATACTCGCCATTGATATCTAGAACCATTACTTTTGCACCATACTCGACTAGGTTTACGACAAGCATTTTAGCTAGATGGGATTTCCCCATCTCTTTCTTACCAGTTATTATTGTGAGGGCACCGTCTAGAGCTTCAGCTGTTATCGAAATCCATCCACCCATACATTCTCCAATCAAAATATTCCTTCTACCAATACTTTTAGATAGCTCCATTATTAGAGAAGGTGGAGTCTTGCTGATCTTTGATCTAAATCTAGATGGAAGCCAGAGAACGTCATTTCTAAGCTCACCGTTCATCACGACACCTCTAACCTTCGCTATCACTAATCTTGCATCTCTAATATTAGCTATTACGGAACCTAGAGAATATGGATCAATAGAACTAGAATCTACGAAATCTTCACTTGAGAGTTCTCTTAAAGCATCTTCAAGTACACCTGGTACATCAGCGTATTCTATATCTATCACTTGAGCTAAAAGCGTCTTTCCACCATCTTCTATCGTTAAGTAGTCTCCTCTCTCAAGTATCTCTTCTTCAGGGTTAGCGAGTATTTCTAGTGTATCTCCATTCTTCGCCAAGATCTTCATACAACATCACCATCTATAGGATTGAAGAGTAAATCTCGAGTGGAAGTTGGCGAAACTATTTCTATATCCATCTTCCTAAGTAATGTGTGGATTGTTATTACATCCATCTTTGTAAATGTAGAGTAATCGTGAGCGAGTATAAGTGTCTCTGGATAACCGTAGATAAGTGGATCATTACCAACAAGAATGCCGACCAACATGCTTGGATCACTTACATTTAATGGAGCATCAACTCTATAACCTGGACATCTATTTGTTAAGTGTGCGAGGAAAACTCTTCCAAGAAGACGTATTCCACTAAAATTTCTAAGAAAGACGTGTGTAAGATCTACTAGATATGGAGGCTTAAAGTTTTCAAGATTCAACTGTTTAATCAGAATCTCCAAATCTATTGAAGTTGTCTTGGAGAATGCTAGTACATCATTACCATTCTCTAAACATTTCTTTAATATTTCTTCAAGAATACTGGGTGAATATACTCTATCGCTTACCGTTAATGAGCCGTCGAAAAGAATTAGAGTATTCTTAAATATCTCCGCAACGTATTTTTGTATCTTTCTCTCTAAAATTTCTGCAAAAATCTTCTGAGAATATCTATAGAATTCGTATCTATCTCTACTGTATATGGGTTTATAATGTTCTCCAAGAAGTTTTCTGAAATTCTTCTTTGTAACATAGAATAAAAATGGACCTATAACGGTACACTTAATTTTTTTATTAGTCCTCTTATGAATTACCGCTCCTTTAACAGCTATGATTACTCCTCTAGATGATTCAGCAATTCTTATAGAAGATGTATCTACAGCCACTATCTCTTTCTTATCTTTTATCGGGTTTACTTTATAGATGCTGGGTGAGATATAGTCGTCTAAAGTTAGATTAGTTCTTGACTCATCTAGATACTCTATCATGAGATCTTCAGATGGAATTGTGTACATTTTGAGATCAATATTATCTTTTAAACTCTGTCTACTAAGTTCATAGAAAGCCTTAAAATAATCTTCAACTAATTGTAATTGGGGTTGGGATTGGATCAATTCGCAGTTTCCCCTAATATTATAGTTGAATATTTGTTTATAAATGTTGCTCAAATTGAGCATGATCAAAAATGAATGAAAAAGAAAAAATTAAAATAGAAGTAACCGTAGGACCTGCAACAGTTAGAATAGAAGCTCCTCCAGATAAATTAGAAGAAGCTCTAAGACAAGTAATAATGGTTTTAAAAGAGACTTTACCACAAAGCGGGTTAAAAGAAGAGATTGTTGAAAAGAAATCTAGTGGAAAAGTTTCACCAACTTGTTCAACATTATTGAAGAATCTTGTTGAAGAAGGATGGTTTGATAAACCTAGAAGTCTTTCTGAAACTGTTCAAGAATTGGCCAAAAGAGGATATAATTATGATTCAACTGCTGTCTCCCATTCTCTACTAGATTTAGTAAGAGAAAAAGTACTTGCAAGAGAGGGCACTCCTAGAAGATACATCTACTATAGTATTCAGAAGAAGATCCAATCTGAATAAGTATAGGATCACGATTATGTAGGTAGCTTCGAGACTTAATTAATCTGACTAGGATTCTCTTCTTACTCCATATTTTTCTACTAGATACTTTACTCCAGTTACTGTTATCACGTAATCTCCTCTATCTAATCTTCTCAAGAAACCTTGTTTAATTAATTCACTTAATCTTCCCGAAATTGTCTTTTCTTTTTTCTGTAAGTTCTTTGACAAGTCTACTATAGATATGGCTGGGTCTTCTCTCCTCCCAATCTTATGCTCAATATGATTTTTTAATGCAAAGAATAGTATCGCATCTTGGGAAGGTAGATCTACTAGATTCTTTAAGAATATTATGCCTTCCTCACTATTATACGCTATGCTATCTGAAAGCTTTTCGAAAATTTCTTCTAAACCAATTTCTAGAATTATCTTAGAAGCTAAAGTATATGTGGGAATAACCTTTTCCATAAATTTTACAACTTGCATATAGACTTCTCTCGGCTCTCCTGCAAATTGAGCTTCAATATCTCGGTATCTTATAGTAACCTTCATTTCATTTTCCAACATACATACCACTATAAAGTAGAAGTTAGAGATAGCTCATAAATATTAATCTACCTATTCCATACTTCTACAGATTGTAAATATTCATATTCATCCTGAAAGTAGTTTTGGTTATGATAGATAAGATTCTAGATGAGGAAGTTGAGAAATATGTTCAGAAAGAGTTTATTATAGTAGATTCTAAGATGAGTGTGGTTGATGCTGTTAGAATAATGAGAGAAAAGAAGATTGATTGTGTAATAGTTTATGAAGATAATAAGCCTGTAGGTATGCTTACTTTGAGAGATATAGTGTATAAGGTTCTCGCTGAGAATAGAGATCCATCTAAAACAAAGATTGGAGATGTTGCTTCAAAACCATTGATCTACGTTCTTCCCGATACGAAGGTTAGAGATGCTTTAAAGATAATGATGGAGAAAGATATTAGAAGACTTCCAGTAATAGATAGAGATAAGATTATAGGTGTACTTGTCTTAAGAATGGTGGTAGGAAATCTTGCTGAAAGATCTATACCTATTCTAGATCTAGAACCTCCAGAAGGTTATAAGTGTCCATACTGTGGTTCAGTATTCAAGACTAGTGATGAATTATCTAAACATATAGATAGAGTTCACATAGGACACGGACTACTTGAAGGAATAACTCGGAAAGAATGAATAGAGCCGGGGAAAGAGACATTAAAGTGGCTGGTGCTAGATGTCTTCAGAGATATCTGTAGTAGGTCATCTAACTATCGACGAAATCATATATCCTAGTGGAGAGAAGAGGATAGCTCCTGGTGGTTCTTCATTTTATGTCTCCGTAGTTGCTAGACTCTTGGATTCAAGTGTTAAAGTATATTCTAAAATTGGGTTCGATTATCCTAGAGAGTACGTTGAATTTTTAGAGAAGATTGGAGTTGATTTAAGTGGAGTTGTGAGAGAGACAAGTTCTAAAACCACCCATTATAGGATAGAGTATATTGGAGATGAGAGAAATATGTATCTTTTATCGAAGTGTTCTAAAATAGATATTCCCAGTAAATTAGATTCTGAGTTAGTGTATCTTGGTCCAGTTGCTTTAGAGATAGATCAAGTTCAAGTTGAGAAGATATCCCTCAACTATAAGTGTGTTCTAGACCCCCAGGGTCTAGTTAGAGATGTAGATGAATATGGTAGAGTTAGATTGGAGAAGAAACTCGCCTTAGATGTGTTGAAGAACCTATGGATTTTGAGATTGTCTGAAGATGAAGGGAGAATTCTAACAGGCATAGATGATGTTTTTAAGATTTGTAGTTGTCTTAGCGGACTAGGTGTTGAGTATGTGGTTCTCAGTATGGGTTCAAGAGGTACTATTATCTCCAGTAGTAGGAGATCAATCTACATTCCATCCTACAGAGATGTGAATGTAGTAGATACTACTGGAGCTGGAGATGTACTTGGAGCAGTATTCTCGATAATGCTTCATAGATCAAATGATTTAGAATGGTCTTCTAGTATGGCTGTTTCAGCAGCTTCCATAGCTATTGAAGGTTACTGTGTAGATGCATTAATGTCAAGGAACTTTATGAAAAGACTTATGGAAAGAGCGGAAAAGATAAATGAAACAATAGTTAGACTTTGAGATATGGGTAAGCTAGCAATCATACATTACTGGAGGGGGTAAGATTGTTAGAGCATTATAAACCAGGTGTTTACGAGAAGAGTGAAATCGATTTTAGAGAAATCTTTAGAGAAATCTTATCGAAGAATTTTAATGGAGGGTTAGGAGCGGTAGCTATCTTTTTAGGTAAAGTGAAAGGTGTTGGAAGAGATGGGAAGTCAGTCTCATATTTAGAGATAGAATCTTACAAACAGCATGCAGATAAAACTCTACACAAAATATGTGATGAAGTTAAAGTAAAATATGGATTATCTTTTGCAGGTATATGGCATCTTATTGGAAGATTTGAAATAGGTGAACCGTTAGTTTTTGTTATTGCTTCTGGCAGAAGCCGTAGTCAAGTTTTTAGAGCTCTAGAAGAACTTGTAGAGAGGTATAAGAGAGAGCCAGCTATATTTAAGAAAGAAGTTTATGTAGACGGATCTTACACTTGGATTGAAGAATAGTTATCCACCTGCGATCGGTGGAATTATAACTACTTCATCCCCATCTCTTAGTAGTGTCTGCTCATATCTACTTCTAGGAACAACATCACCATTTACAGCTACATTTATACCATCTCTAAGCTTACCATCATTAGACAACAAGTACTTTTTAGCTTCTGGATATCTCTTAAGAATTTCTTCGATATAAGTTGTTATAGTAGCATTTTCAGGTAATTCTATCTCTTCTCCAGGTTTCTCAGTAAACTCTCTCATAGCCGCCAGGTATTTTGTTCTAACTTTTGTCATCTCAATCTATTTCTTTGATTTTCGAGATATTAACTTTTAATCTTCTATTTTTTCTCTTAATCTATTTCTATACCGTGTTTTCTCAGAGCTTCTTTAATCTTAGCTATCTCCATCTTAAGTGCTTGAATCTCTCTTATCAACATCTCTATGTCTGATGGAAAAATAGTTGAAGGTATCATAGTTGATATTCTGCATTTCTTCCCTATTAACTTTCAATACAGCTAATTCGTTAGGCTTCCTTCATTCTATGTGGGACAATTGGGTTTAATGTTATCTCTATTTCTCTCTCTTTATCTTTTACTTTCAGTTTTAGTCTTTCTCCTTCTCTTGCATAATCTGATTTTACATAACATAACCCTATACCTATTCCTAATGTGAATGAGAATCCTCCACTCGTTACTTCTCCTACCAATCTTCCATTCATATCTAATATCTGGTAACCTCTACGAGGTATTGCTCTTTCAATACATTTAAAGTATACTAAGAATCTTTTAGGACCTTCTTCTCTCAGAATTTTCTCTATGGATTCTTTTCCAGTAAATTTCTGTTTAGACATATCAACAGCGAACATTAATCTAGCTTCAACAGGGTTTGTTTCTTCATCTATGTCCTGTCCATAGAGTGGGTAGCCGGATTCGAGCCTTAGGCTATCTCTGGCTGCCAGCCCGCACGGTGTTACGCCAAGCTTTACGATATCATTCCATATCTTCTTCAACTTCTCTATATCCCAACTCCATAAAAGTAGCTCGTACCCATTCTCACCCGTATATCCACTCCTGATCAATAATGTTTCTACACCTTCTATGTTTGTTTCGATTGATGTAAACCACTTTAAGTTTTTTAGATCAAGGTTCGTGAATTTAGAGACAACTTCAAGAGATCTTGGACCTTGAATTGCGAATAAACATGTCTTGAAAGTTATGTCTTCTATCTCAACGTTTAGATTCTGGGAACTTGATTTAAGTATTCTCAAAACTTTGTCATGTGTTACAGCGTTAGATGTGATGATGTATCTTTCAGGTATTGATGGATGTTTCAAGATTGTTAGATCGTCTATTATTCCACCTGCCTCGTTACACATTAGAGAATACTTCATCTTACCTGACTTAATCTTCTGGACATCTATGGTTAGTTTTTCTTGGAGAAGTTTTTCTGCATCTCTACCTTCTACCAGTATTCTAGTCATGTGTGTTACGTCGAAGATCCCAGCGCTTGATCTAACAGCTATATGTTCTTCTCTATTACTAGTAAACCAGAGAGGTGTTCTCCAATTTGCAAACTCTCCTATCTCTGCTCCTATCTCAGAGTAATGTTGGAGGAGGGGTGTTGATTTACTCATACTCTCTCCCTAGTTTTGTATATTCTCCATGAAGGTATCATAGTTTTAGGATGAGAAGCCCTAAATTCATCTACTCTACCTACAGAAGTATTGTGGGGCGCCGTCTTAATTTTCTCAGGATCTTCATACGCTTCTTCAATAATCTTTGATAACACGTTATAGAAATTATCTATTTCCTTCTTAGATTCTGATTCTGTAGGTTCTATCATGAATGCTTCTTCAACTATCGTTGGAAAGTATATTGTAGGTGCATGATAACCATAGTCTAGAAGTCTCTTAGCAACATCTTTAGCTGAGATCCCTGTCTCTTTATAGAGTTTAGAGAGGCTAACAACGAATTCATGTTTCCTGGGAGATTCTGGAGCGTACGGTAGAGTAATACCTTTAAGCTTCCTGATTTTATGGAGTAGGTAGTTGGATGCTAAAACACTTGTCTCAGCTACTTTTACAAGACCTTCTCCACCTATTCTAAGAAGATATACGTAAGCTTTCACTAAAACTGAGAAGTTTCCATAAAACATCTTAATCTTTCCTACAGATTTCGGTCTATTGTAATCTAGATAAAAGATGTCTTCTTTCTCATCGTATTCAACTAAAGGTGGAGGAAGATAATCCACCAGTTTCTCCACAACTCCTACAGGTCCAGATCCAGGCCCACCTCCCCCGTGAGGTGTTGAGAACGTTTTATGTAAATTCAAGTGTACTATATCAAAACCCATGTCAGCTGGTCTAACCTTCCCCAGTAATGCATTTAGATTCGCACCATCATAGTAGAGTAAACCATCAACTCCATGTATTATATCAACTATCTTATCTATATTCTTCTCAAAGACCCCCAAAGTATTTGGATTAGTTAACATTATGCCTGCAACATTTTCATCAACGATTTTTTCAAGCATCTCTATATCTACACATCCATCCTTATCACTCTTCACAACTCTTACTTCATACCCGGCCATGGCTGCACTAGCTGGATTTGTTCCATGGGCAGAATCTGGAACTATCATGACATTCTTATGCAACATGCCTTTATCTCTATGGTATGCTCTTATTATGAGGCATCCTAAGAATTCTCCATGGGCTCCTGCAGCAGGCTGGAAGCTGAATCTAGCCATCCCAGTAATTTCTTTCAAGATCTGTTCAAGCCTCCACATAATTTCTAAACATCCTTGAATAGTCTCTAATGGTTGGAGTGGATGTATATATGTGATTCTTTCATCATCTACTAATTCTTCTGAGATTGCTGGATTATATTTCATAGTACAGCTTCCTAGGGGATACATTCCAGAATTTACACCATAATTCATCTGGCTTAAACGTGTAAAGTGTCTAACAACTTCCAGTTCTGAGAGTTCCGGTAAACCTAGATCATTTCTCTTAAGATCTTCTGGAATTTCTTTAAAAGCATTTTTAAGAGATTTTTCTAATTCAGGGTCGAGTTCTGGAAAATCTACACCAACGGCTCCACTCCTACTCAACTCGAAGACTGTGGGCTCCAACCATCTAGCTTGTCTATAACCATTACTGATCACTTCTCCAACACCTCTCTTAGAGATTTAACATAATGATCTATGTCTTCTTTAGAATGTACTTCTGTTGTACAAGTTAAGATGCTTTCTCCAAGTTCCTTAAACCATTTTCCAACACATATTCCAGCCATAATACCTTTCTCCATCATTTCTAAAATTACTTTTGAAGAATTCTTGCCCTTCACCCTATATGTAAATTCTTTGAAATGTATCGTCTTGAATAATGGAGCTTCTACACCATCTATCCTAGATAACTGTTCCATCATGTATTTTGTTCTAGCGAGTATCTGTTCTCCAAGCTTCTTAAACCCATTCTTACCTAGTAGTGAGAGGTAGATTGCAGTAGCTATAGCGCAGAGAGCTTGATTAGTACAGATGTTACTCGTAGCTTTCTCTCTCTTTATATGTTGTTCTCTTGCTTGTAAGATCATTGTGAAAGCTCTTTCACCTTTAATAGTGCTGGTCATGCCTATCAATCTACCTGGAAGTTGATGGATTAACTTGATATCCATTCTACACCCCATAATGCCTAGAAGAGGACCACCGAAGTTCATCGGCAATCCGAGTGGCTGTCCTTCTCCAACAACTATATCTGCTCCAAGTTTTCCCGGAGATTGGAATATTCCTAGAATTGTTGGATCAACACCAATAATAAATAAAGCTCCATGATCATGCGCTATCTCACCAGCCTTCTTAATATTTAACGGTATGAAGCCTAGGTATGATGGATACTCTACGTAGACTGCAGCTACATCTTCCCCAATCTTCTCTTCTAGATCACCTATATCTATCCTACCATCATTAATGTTTTGAGCATATTCTTCTAGTTTTATCTTAGATGGTTCAGTATAGGTTTCAGCTATCTCTAATCTTTCTGGAGATATGTAGTGGGGGTAGAGTATCTTATTTCTGCCAGTTACTCTTTTAGCCATTCTGAAAGCTTCTCCGAGAGCTGTACCCCAATCATACATAGATGCATTAACAACTTCTACGTCGAGTAGTTCTGCCATTAGGCTTTGGTATTCGAATAAAGCTTGTAGTACTCCTTGAGAAACTTCTGGCTGGTAGGGGGTGTACGAAGAATAAAACTCACCCCTCTTTAAGAGTTCTCTAACTATTGATGGTACTACGTGAGGCCAAACCCCACCTCCGATAAACAATCTTCCATAAAATAGCACTCTATTCTTACTGAGAATATTCTTAATATGGGTTCTTACTTCCCATTCAGAAAGAGGTTTGGAATACTTAGAACTCTTCTTCAAGAAGTATCTTGATGGAATATCTTCAAACAACTTGTCAATTGAATCTAACCCCATCTCTTGTAGCATCAACTTTACTTCTTCTTCTGTTAAACCAATATACGGATGAATCATACTAAATTAATAACTTAATAAAACTGTATTATTACTTTTCCTATTCTCACACAATGTCCAGGTTTAGTCTTTGGCAGATATCTAAATGTTAAGGTTTATTTCTATGATGATTATTGGAGAAGGCATGATAAGTTATCCTTTGATAATTCTAAACTTTAAAGTTTACAGAGAATCTATTGGGAAGAATGCTGTAAGATTGGCTAAGTACGCTGAAGAAGTTTCTAGAGAACTCGGTATCTCTATTGCTGTGGCCCCTGCTTTTACGGATTTGAAGATGGTTGTTGATTCTGTTAGTATACCTGTTCTTTCCCAACATGTTGATCCTTATCCTCCCGGCAGCTGGACAGGATCTATAGTTGTAGAGATGTTGAGAGAAGTAGGTGTAGTAGGTTCTATCGTAAACCATTCTGAGAAGAGGTTGATCTTAGCAGATATACCAGTAGTGTTGAGTAGGTTGAGAGAGCATGGATTAATATCAGTACTCTGTACAGATACTGTTGAGACTACTAAAGCTGGAGCAACACTGTCTCCAGATATAATAGCTATAGAACCACCAGAACTAATAGGGACAGGCATATCTGTATCTAAAGCTAAACCAGAAGTAGTCACTAAAGCTGTTGAGATTGTTAAAGAAGTAAACCCTCATGTACATGTACTTTGTGGAGCAGGGATATCTTTAGGAGAAGATGTTAGGAGAGCTATAGAACTGGGTGCGGAAGGAGTTCTCTTAGCCAGCGCATATGTTAAAGCTAAAGATCCAAAAGAACTCCTCAAATCTATGGCTGAAGATGCCTTAAAAGCTTGGGAAAGAAGAAAACATCATCTGAATTTATAGCATACTATTACTCTATAGTTTTAATCCCAGTCTAAAAGCTTCTATCGCTTTTTCAGCTTTTGCCCCTAGAACTATCTTTATTGCTTCTTCAATCTTTTCTATAGGCAGCACTCTTTCTATACTTATTAGTTTACCTAGGAGAAGAATGTTGGCAGACATTCTGGCATTAATTTTTTCAGCTTCTCTTCTAGCTTCTACAATATGTAGCCTACTTGTTTTATTCTTTAATATCTCTAATAATTTTTCAACTTCTGGATATTTTTCTATTCCAACTAGATTATAGATTGTTGGTATTGGTTCTGGGTCTAGTACTATAATCGTTTGTGGACCTATGTAGCGGAGAGCTCTAACTGTTTCCAGAGGCTCCATACCTATGAGAGCATTAGCTGAACCATTCTTCACCAACGGGCTCCATACATTTCTACCTATTTTTACATAGCTCTGAACACTGCCACCTCTCTGAGACATTCCTAGGGTTTCACCTATCTTTACGCTTAAACCTGAAGAGATAGATGCATGGGCAATGATTCTAGATAATGTTAATCCTCCTTGTCCTCCTACTCCAGCGATAACTATAGAATATTCTTTAATCATAAGCTTACCTCTCCTTAATCTTTTCCACGATTATAGCGTCATATGGGCAGACCTGCATGCATAGTGTACATCCATTACAATTGTCTTCAATTATTTCAACTCTATTTTCAGTAGGTTTCAGAGCGGGACATCCAGTAAGTTTTATACATGCAAGACAGTTGGTACATTTTTCTTTATCTACTATACAAATCTGCGTTAAACCTTTCCTTCTAGTTAAGATTGCACATAAACCTCTAGATACTATTACTTTTACTCCAGGCTCTCTAAGAAACTTTCTTACTTTTTCTGCAACTTCTCTATAATTGTATGCATTAACTATGGCTAGCTTCTCTACGCCGAGTCCTTCTAATACCGATTCTATCTTTAATGCTTTCAAGATTTTTCCACTCTGACTTAGATTATTTTCAGGTGTTGTTTGATGTCCAGTCATGGCTACTGTAGAGTTATCCATGATTACAACTAGTATATCCACGTTTTTGTGTAATGCTTCTATTAGAGATGTTATTCCTGAGTGGAAAAATGTACTATCACCGATAACAGCTATCACAGGCTTATGGTATCCAGCTACCTTTAAGCCCATGGCCATAGATATACTTGCACCCATACTATGTTCTGTCCATATACTTTCGAATGGAGGATTGAGGCCGAGAGCATAGCAACCTATGTCTCCCATTAGGGGTATCTCACCCCACTTGTACCCAGCTTTAGATACGCCAAGCCTTAAACCCATGTATGTTCCAATATGTGGGCAACCAGGACAGAAAGGAGGAGGGCGTCTCGGAAGTGGATAAGTGGGCTCAGAGTTTAAGATATTCTTCTTGCCTAAGATCCAAGACTCTACGTCATCTAATGTTAATTCACCTGCTTTTGGGAATATTTCTTCTCTTCCTTCTATCTTTACATCTAATTCTAGTTCATGGGCTAAGGCTTTCAACTTTAACTCAATGTATGGATCTATCTCTTCTACGACGATAACTTTCTCAACGTTTTCCAAGAATTTTCTAAGAAGCTTCTTAGGTAATGGGTGGATTAGACCGAGTTTTAGTAACTTATAATCTTGTAAAAGATTATTCTTTTCCAAGGTTTCTAGAACGTAGAGATATGATGGACCTGAACAGACTATGCCGATCTTTCCAGATCCTAAGATCTTATTTAACTCTAGGTTTTCTGAAACTTCTTCTACTTTAGCTAAAGTCTCTAAGACTTCTAAGTGTCTCTCTCTATTCCAATACATTACAGCTCTTAGATATCTCTTAGGATTCTTAGAGAAATTTGGAGCATACTTGTACTCGTTAAATTCTCCAACTTCTACATCACTTACAGTATGGTTTACTCTTGTAGTTGTTCTAAGTATTACTGGGAGCTTCAATTTCTCACTAAGCTCATAACCTTTAATCGTAAACTCGTATGCTTCCTGAGGATCTGAAGGCTCGATTACTGGGAGTTTCGCTAACTCTCCATACCATCTACTATCTTGCTCTGTTTGGGTAGTATGGGGACCTGGATCATCTGCTACAAGTACAAGCATTCCAGCCTCAACACCAGAGTAAGCTGAAGATAATAAGGGGTCTGAGGCAACGTTTAATCCAGGAGCTTTCATGGTAACTAGAGAACGTGCACCAGCTAGAGACGCACCTAAACATATTTCAAATGCTACTCTCTCATTTACAGCCCATTCCACATAAGGTATCTTAACATGTCCAGACTTAACCATCTCGAGCAACGTTTCTATAACCTCACTACTAGGGGTACCTGGATAACCGGAGACAACAGCTACACCAACGGTAAGAGCACCGTAAGCTATGGCCTCATTACCCATCAAAATAAGTCTCCTAGAATTATGCATACCTCAAACTATTCTTCAACAATCCTCTTAATAAATTGGAATCCACTACAAAGAATATCAGCTCAATTTTCTTTCTTAAAATATTGAAATTTTGCTTCTAGAAATTAATTAAGAATATGCATATTGTAAAAACTCGGAGAATGTTTTAGCGGCTACACAATCTCTAGTCCAGGTATTTTTAATCTTTCTTCAAGTTTCTTAAAGAAAAATGTAGCTACTGTTGCCATAAAAGCATAGATTAACGCTGTCGTAGAGAAGATTTCTATTGGTCTGAATTGTAGAGAATTGAAATGTTTAGCTGTTGCAAATATCTCTTGTACACCTATTATGTATGCTAGAGATGAATACAATATAAGGTATATTATCTCGTTTGAAATACCTGGTAAAGCTCTTCTAAACGCTTGTGGAAGAATTATATGTACTACTTCTTGTAGTTTCGTCATTCCGAGAGCTTGTGCTGCAAGTGATTGACCTACATCTATAGATTGTATAGCTGCTCTAACATATTCTGATTGATAAGCTCCACTACACATTATAAACGCTATTACAGCTGACCAGAACGGGTCAAAGTATAAGCCTATTCTAGGTAAAGCAAAAAACACTATTAACAATGTAACCACTAACGGCAGACCTCTCAATAAAGCAACAAACCCAGCGGCTATAAGTGATACTACTTTATTTCCGTAAACTCTGGCGGTGGCCAGAGCTAGACCGAGCAGTATGCTGAGAGGTATAGATAGCGCTAAGAGCTCGACTGTCATGATCCAGCCTCTCATCAAATATGCTATGAATTCTTCCCAGAAACTCATCTTTTCTCCCTTCCATAAAGTTCCTGTATTCTTTCAAAGAACTTTTTAGCTATTTCAGTCTTAGGATTGTGGATAACTTCTTCAGGTGGTCCACGTTCAATTATCTTACCATCATACATAAACAACATTTCATCTCCCACAGATTGTGCAAACCCCATCTCATGTGTTACGACTATACTTGTAACTTTTTCTCTAGCAAGAGCTTTCATAACTTCAAGTACTTCTCCTATTAACTGTGGATCCAGAGCAGAGGTAGGCTCATCGTACAAAATTATCGATGGGTTCATAGCGAGCGCTCTTGCTATAGCTACTCTCTGCTTCTGTCCTCCCGATAATTCTGCAGGATATTTGTGAGCGTGTTCTTCTAAACCTACTTTTCTTAATACCTCCATAGCTCTCTTGTAGGCTTCTTCTCTTTTCATTTTCTTAACAACTTCCAGACCTATGCTAACATTCCTGAGAGCTGTTAGATGATTGAAAAGATTAAATTCTTGAAAAACGAAACCTATCTTCTGTCTAACTTTATTTATGTTGATAGATCGGGTTGTTAATTCTTCTCCTTCAAGCCAGATCATTCCTTTATCAGGTTTTGTTAAAAGATTTATACATCTTAAGAGAGTACTCTTACCAGAACCTGAAGGTCCACATATTATCTTTGTTTCACCTCTACGAACTTCGAAGGAAATCCCCTTCAAAACAATTACATTATTATAACTTTTGTATAGATCTTCAACTTTGAGAACGATTTCATCTTCAACCATAGACTCTACATCCTCCATATTAATCCAGGTATCTTCAACTTATCATATATGGTGTTTAGTATTTTAGTTCCACTATATGTTAAAACTATGAAGAGTGCTCCTGCTATGAAGTACGGTATAAGAGGTTCTAGCGTAGCCATTACCACGTATCTGGTTCTAGTCAAAATCTCCATAACGCCTAGCGTAAAACATATTGCTGAGTCTTTTAATATTATTGCATACTCGTTCGCCCATCCTGGTATTGAGATTCTTAAAGCCTGCGGTAGTACTATATGATATATTGCTCTCATCTTACTCATACCGAGAGTTCTAGCAGCTATGTACTGTCCTTCACCTACAGATGTAATCGCACCACGAAATATCTGAGATTGATATGCTCCACTCCTTATACCGAGTACTAGAATACTACAGGTAAGTGGATCTAGTTTAAAACCTAGAGCTGGAAAGATGCCCCAGTAAAATAAGAAGAGTAGAACTAGTAGTGGTACGCTTCTAAAAAACCATGCATAAACTTCTACCATAATCTTTAAGAAACGATGTCCGTAGACCTGAGCTATTGCAGATGGCAAACCTACTATGAATCCTATTAATAATCCTCCACCTACAAGTCCTAGAGTCCACAGAACACCTTCAAGAATATATGGAACATAGTCTACTACTGAAACCATGCATCTTCAAGAAGATGAAACAGAAAGCCTACTATAAAGTTATTTCTTATTCTTAAGCCCGGAATATTAAAAATTAAAATTTTTCTATTTCTGATAAATATTTTCTTAAAAGTTTATCTATACGTTTTCTCTAAAATCTTAGTAATGAGTAGGAAGTCAGTTAATAAAAGTTTTCAGAGTAGAAGATTTTCTAGAAGAGAAGCTGTAAGTACTGCTGCTAAAGTTGCTGGTTCTGCTGTTGCTGGATTAGTTATTGGTGGTGTAGCAGGATATGTGCTTAAACCAGCGGCTCCGGCTGAAGTAAAAACGACAACCATAGTTACTGAGAAGAAAGGAAAATTCACAGATCCACCTCCACCTGGAACAAAAATTGTAATAATACATGGGTTTGATGCAGCCTACCCGCCTTTCACAGAAGTTACACCAACAGGTGAAGTACAGGGATTTGATATAGATGTCATAAAATGGATAGCTAATAAGTATGGCTGGGAGGTTGTTCCAAAACCATGGGATTGGGCTACGATAATTACAGCTCTACTTAATGGAGATATAGATATTATAGCTTCAGGAATGACCCATACAGCTGCTAGAGCAGAGAAAGTATGGTACTCGATACCCTACTACGTCTACTATCATCATCTACTAACTCTGAAAGAAGATACTAGAAGTATGGAGGAAATACTAAACTCTGGAGAATATATTTCATGCCAACTTGGAGCTACAAGTGATGAATGGGCTGAGAAACTCTTAAAACAAGGATACAAATTCAAGAAATTAGCATTAGATTCTTATGCACTCGCATTTCAAGCAGTATTGGAAGGAAGAGCCATAGCAGTAATAAGTGATAGTGCTTTTACAGAACCATACTTTAAAGAGAAGCCAGAGGTAGGACAGAGATTTAGAGAAGTTGGTAGACTAGGAGGAATAAAGACATATGCAATAGCCACCAGACCAGAAGATTATTGGTTAAGAAATATGATAAACCATGCGCTTACAGAATTAATGGATAGCCCATTATGGAATGAACTACTAACTAAATGGAACCTAAGATAGAACTTCCAACCTCCTCATTTTTATTTTCGCTATTAGGATGGTATCGTCTCTAGTATATGGAACCATCTAATTTGATCTAACTGAGAAACAAAGATAAAATATGGGATTGATAAGTGTATAGGCGACGATGAGGAGTATTAAGTTTGCAGTTTATGGTTTAGGTCCTATCGGCTCTTTAATTGTTAAGTATGGCTTGGAGAGAAGCTGGATGGAGCTTGTAGCTGCCTTCGATATTGATCCCCTAAAGGTTGGAAGAGACGTAGGAGAAGTTGTAGGTTTAGATGAGAAAGTAGGTGTAATCGTTGAGAAGAATGTTAAGGAGGTTCTGGATAAGACTAGACCTGATATAGTCTTACATGCTACTGGAAGTTATCTGGATAAGATTTATACTCAGATACTTGATGCTGTGAAAGTAGGGGCAGACATTATTTCAACATGCGAAACCCTCTCCTACCCGTACTATAGATACCCGGAAATCTCTAAGAAGCTTGATGAAGAAGCTAAGAAGAATAGTTCAACTATTCTGGGTACAGGCATAAATCCGGGCTTCCTCCTAGATCTGCTTCCAGCAGTAATGACTACACCATGTCTTAAAGTTGAGAAGATCATAGCTAGGAGGATTATAGATGCTTCGAAGAGGAGAGAATCGTTTAGGAAGAAGATAGGGCTTGGACTCGATAAAAAAATGTTTGATGAGAAGATTAAGAGTGGAGAGATTACAGCACATGTAGGCTACGCTGAATCAGTATGCTTAATATCACATGCATTAAGATTAAAACTAGATTCTGTCAAAGAATATCAAGAAGCAATAATAGCAGAGAAGGAGATAGAGCTAGGCGGAATCAAGATAAATTCTGGAAAAGTTCGAGGTGTTAGAGGTTTCGGTATAGGTTTAAAGAATGGTGAAGAAATTGTAAAGATAGAGTTTACTGCAGCTGTAGGTATAGAAGAAGAGTTCGAAGAAATAATTATTGAAGGTCTCCCAAAACTTGTTTGGAGAAATCTTAACGGAACGCCCGGAGATACAGCCACAGTAGCTGTAGTCTTAAATTATGTACCAGTAGTCTTAGAATCAGAACCAGGTCTCAAGATAATCACACAATTAAAACCTCCATCATATTGTACTTACTTCGAACAATAAAACTACGATCATATACTCCTAAACTTAACAGCTTCTGAAACCATTCTTATAGTTCATGTCTACTCTTTTCCTTTAATCTAAAACTCTTTTAAATACTTCAACAAATTCTTCATGCATTTTTAAGAATTTTCTCATTTCATCCGCCCTAGAGAAGATTTTCATTTCAATCTTTCCATGTTTTACAAAAGAAAGATGTTTGAATAATTTTTCTAGATTTCTTGGAAGGGAAACCTTTTATCTGCATGGATGTGATTTTTCAGATTCTGTTTCAGACATTAGTGTGTATTCGTATTCTTCTTCTCTCGCATATGCTTCTGTTGCTATATCTATTGCTCCTGCTCTTAGTAGCATGGCTTTTCTAACTCTGTTCTTAGCTATCTCTAAGGCTATTTCACGTGGCCACTTACCTGTCTCAAATGTTTTCATTAAGACTTGGCGTACATTGCTAGTGATTTTATAGTGTATGTAGTCGAATGCTTGTTTTACTGTGCCTCCAATGTATTCGATGTATGATCCGATAACTCCACCTGCATTAACTAGAAAATCTGGCATAACCCAGACACCGTTCTCTTTAAGAATCTTCTCTGCAGTTGGGGTAGTCGGTATATTTGCAGCTTCAATAACTAGTTTAACACCAGAATCTATCAAATGCTTAACGGTTTCTTCATTTATCGTGAAGGAGCCGGCTGCAGGTATAAAGATATCTGCAGGTATATGGTATATCTTATCTCTTGGCTCTTTACTGTAACCTTCGAGGTCTACGAGTTCAGGGTACTTTACTTTTCTTCTCAGATTCCTCAACTCTTTCATCATTTTAGGTATGTCAAGCCCTTTCTCATCATATATGCATGCAGAAATATCGTTTATAGCAACTATCTTGTAACCCATCTCATCTAGGAACTTAGCTGTATAGCTTCCAACATTCCCAAATCCTTGTATAGCTATCCTAACATTTTTCGGATCTATTTTGAGAACATTGAATTTTGTCAAAAGTTTCAAAGTCGTGTCTAATGCTATTGCAACACCATACCCTGTTGTTCCAAGTTCATGTGGTATCCCACCTAGCTCGAGAGGCTTACCAGTACATGCTTTCATATCTCCAATCTCGTGTGCAAATACAGCCATATCCATCTCATTCGTTCCCATATCTGTTGCAGCTACATATTGTAAAGGTACGTATGGTTTTATTGCTTTAGCATAAGCTTTGATCCAAGCAACTCTATCAACTTTTGTTGGATCTCCAATGATGCCGCCTTTTGCACCACCGAAAGGTAGACCTGCGAGAGCACATTTCCAAGTCATAGCTCTAGCCAGCAAGAATACTTCATAAGGAGTTACATTTGGCTGGAATCTTATACCTCCCTTCCCAGGACCCATAGCTGTATTATCGATTACGAGGATGCCACGCATCTTTACGTCTGGATCGTATGTTAAGATTATCTTTTCCGGACCCCATTCATCTGCTACACTCCAAAAATCTTGAGTTTCAAGTTTAATCATAGATGTGTGACTCATACAAATCCTACACTCTGATTTACTATCTAGCGTTATTTATGTTTATAAATTTAACAAAAATTTATGATTAGGGTGGTGGATCTTTTAGTAGCCTATTAATTTTACACCTGTGATTGTTGCAACATTAATGTTTAGAGCTCTTAGATCTTCTTTTGATAATTCTCTAATATCATTATGACCTGAAAGCATGGTCAACATCTTGACTTCTTCTGTCATTGCTTTAAGGAAGTTTACTAATCTGTCAGCTGCTTTTTCAGGTTGGAGTCTTCTTCTTAGTTCTGGGTCTTGTGACGTGATACCGTAGGGACATTTACCTTTCAAACACTGTGTACATACTCTGCATCCCATAGCTATTAAAGCTGCGGAGGCTATTGCTACACAATCCGCTCCTAGTGCTATAGCTTTTACAACGTCTGCTCCATTGCGTATCCCACCCATAACTATTAATTTAACTTCTCCACGTAATCCTACATCTTCTAGTGCTTTAACTGCAGGCGGTATGCATCCTATTGTTGGGATTCCCGCATGCTGGATAGATATCTCTGGAGATGTTCCCGTACCTCCTTGTGAACCATCAATTGCAATTGCATCTGCACCTGCTTTCGCCGCTATCTCTACATCTTTGTAAACTCTTCCAGGTCCAAGTTTAACTATTATTGGTTTTTCGTAATTGGTTATGTTTCTCAGTAGGTCGATCTGTTTCTTTAGATCTTTCTCTACATCTTGTATATCGTAATGTCTAGCTGGCGATAGACAATCTGTGCCTACAGGTATACCTCTTATCTTAGCTATTTCTTCTGTAACCTTCTCTCCGAGTAGATGTCCACCCATGCCTGGTTTCGCTCCCTGACCTATCTTAATCTCAACAGCATCTGATCTCTCTAGATAATCTATTGAAACTCCCCATCTACCACTAGCCCACTGTACTATCAGATATCCTCCAGGTTCATACGTCTTCCTACCACTCTTAAATTCTTCTTCATTCTTAAAGCCGTGTGCTAGATAGTATTCTTCAGGGAAAGATCCACCCTCACCTGTACACACTGCTGTCCCAAGTCTTGCAGTCGCTATAGCTAGAGCTATCTTAGCTTCTCTCGAGATTGCACCATAAGACATCGCTGCAAATATTATGGGTATCTTAAGCTTCAGAGGTTTATCAACTCTCCCTTCTCCAATCACAACCTCTACATTACATTCTTCTCTATACTTATCTTTAGGTTCAGGTGGGTAGAGTTGGGCTGGAACTACGACTAGATCATCGAAGTGTGGTAGTGAACGCATCGCACCGTACCCTCTCAGAATATACTTACCTGTTTGAGCTTTGTAATGTATTTCATCTACTGTCTGGAATGTCCATAATCCTTTTGTAAATGTTTCAGGCTCAGCAGGTCTGATATGGATCACATTGTTTGGACAGTATTCTATGCAGATTCTACATCCTACACATGCTAGATCATTCATAACGTATGCTCTACCTACTTCATCTACAGCGAAGACAGAGTTTGGGCAAACTTCTACACATGTTGAACATTTCCAAGGCATCTTCCAGCTAATACATCTTTCTTTATCCATTGTAACACAAAATGCACCTGAGATAGGCATGTTTACTCACCTCCCGTAGAATGGTCTAAGTGATATAGGAGTAAGCTTCTTCATATTTCTAGGATCAGCATCTACTCTAAAAGCATCAAAGTAGTTCTTTAATCTCCTTATGTCTTCGGTTCCGATAGGTGTTTCTTTACAATTGTGGCCCAGACTCTTGTATTTCCCATCTATGAATATGTTGCCACGTATGATCCAGTCTCCAACTTTCTCACCTACGTCTCCTAAAATTATGATTTCACCTCCAACCATATATGTTCCTACATTATCTCCACAATCTCCTGTTACTATGATTACTGCACCTTTGTTTAAAGCTCCTAAGAAGTCTCCAGAATCTCCATCTACGAATATTATTCCTCCGTAACAATATACTCCACAACCATATCCTACATCTCCATTCACAATTACAACACCCTTAGTCATATTATCTGCTAAGAATCTTCCCGCATCTCCATTTATTGTTATTGATGCACCATCATTCAAAGCCGCCGTATAGTCTCCCGTATCACTATTCACTATTATATTTCCTTGTTTTAATCCAGATGCGAGACCGTGGAGATGGGAAGCATTATCTATCAAGATTTTGGATGCACCATTCTGTAATGCTTTCCTAATTTCAGAATTCACAAATCTTAAATCTTTATTACTTGCATCTATCCTATACTCCACGTTCTTCACCTCCAAGCTATCTTTAACTTCTCTCTAACTTCATCTCTACTCTTTTTACCGAGTAGGCTTTCTAGCATAAGTGATGTTAGAGAATCTATTTCTTGTGCACGTTTTCTCCTCTCCTTATCTATAACAAGCTTCTGTATTTCTTCTAAGCTGATGGATGTTTCTGAAGGTTTCAGAGTTTTTTCCATGAAAGCGTATTTTAGACTTCTCTCCCCTAAAGGTGTTCTCACGATGACCATAGTTCCTTTTTCTTCTAAACCTATTGTTCCAACAGATATGTCTGCGCACTCAGCTGTAAAATCTGTACAACGTGCACATCCCTGCTTCATGTATCTTCGTATTTCTGGTAGTGGGATACCCTTCATCAACCCTTCCTGCATAACGATTCTAAGAACCTTATTCTTAATGTCCATTATCAACCTATTTAGTTCATATGGATTAATATCAAATCTATCCACAATCTCTTGTACTAGTTGTTGAGTATATGCTCCTTCGCAGAAAACCCCTATCATCAAGTATATTGAGTTTTTGTAAACTTTGAGTTTATTGTTATTAGATGTACGTATGGCTTTTACTGCTTGTGCTATACATGGGGGGCCGACCACTGCTATCTTCTTTAATCCCTTCTTATATATTGCATCATTTAAAACCTCTAAGATGGGATGCCATAGATACTGGTATCCGCTCGTAGTTAGTATTTCTTCTTCTCTTGTAACTATCTTTGGTATTGGTTTGAATGTTTCCCTATCTATATCCCATGTAACTGCTCCATCTACTAGTTTTCTTCTTATCGAAGCTATTAGGAGAGCATTCACAATACTGGTATCTGGAAGTCTTGAAGTTACTGTAACTGTATGTAGTATTTGTCCTTTCTCCCATTCTCTTAGTCTAGGACAACTATCTTCACAAGGTTTTTCACAAAAGAAGCATGTATCTACAACTATGTGTGATGATCCTATACGTTTCTCTCTAACTTCTAGTTCAGGATGATCTCCATCTCTTGGAGATCTTAGAATATTCTTTGAACAAGTTGATATACATGCACCACATTCACAACATCTACCAACGTACCATACATCTTTCTTTAATCTATAAACCATGTTCCTCACCCCAAATAGTTTTCAAAGTTTCTAAGAATTTATCTATACCAGTCTTGTTGAGGTGTAGACCTACTTCTTCAGGTTTAAGCCCTATGGAGAGTCCGAGAAGCTGTGGATAAAGGATTACGGGTATATCGTATCTTTCTCCACTAATCCTAGAAGCTTCATTCTGCATAAAGTCGAATTGGAGTTGGCATGAAGGACATATAACTACAATACAATCAGCTTCAGAATCTTTAGCACTTTTCAATTTCGCACATGTTAATGACAGGCTTAAATCTCTATCTATAGCAAGTATTGGAGAACCACAGCACCATAGTTTTAACATCCAGTATATACTTTTAGCTTCAGTAACTTCTATCAATTCATCGAGGATTTTGGGATTCTCAGGATTATCAGACTTTAATTTATTTGAGGGTCTCAAGATGTGGCAACCGTAATGTGCAGCAACTCTTAAACCTTTTAGAGAACGTTTTATCTTACCCCTAATATTCTTAAGTCCAAGATCTTCGTAAAGAACATGTATGAGATGCTTAACTTCCACTTCTCCACTATATGTAAGACCATCTAACTTCTTCAATATCGTGTTGACTTCTTCTTTAAAACTAGTATTGTTATGGAATGTTTCCTGAGCTTCTTTAAGAGATTCGTAACATCCTGGGCAGGTGACAAGTAAGTTTAGATTCTTATTCTCTGCTAATGCGAGTATTCTTGTACTCATTACTAGATTTGTTTTAGCGTCTACTGAACGTGTAATTACTGTACCACAGCATCCTGCATCTTCTAGATCTACAAGTTCTACTCCAAGTTCTTTTAGTACATTTCGTACTGCTAGATCATATTGATTTAATCTTGAAGGTACCACACATCCCATATAGTATGCATACCTCATTTCACAGTACCTCCAATAATCTTTAAGAATCCTACTTCTTCCAGCATCTTCCTAATCTTCTCAGCATCTACTGGAGGTGCTTTCGGAAGCCCGAGTTTCTCCCTCTCTTTTTCTCGTCCAGCACTGATTTTAATAATTCTACCATCTTTAACTATATTCATACAGATCTCTACCAACTCTCTCGGTACATATCCAAGTTTTGATGCAGTATTTCTTAAAGTGAAGAGTATGTTCGCTGGATCAACTTCCTGAGGGCATCTCTCAGAACATGTGAAACAAGTTGTACACAACCATATTTCTCTAGAACTTATCAATTGTTCTACTAAACCTAGATTGACCATCTTGACTATTCTGTGAGGTTTGATTATGTATCCTAGAGGGCATCCAGAGGTACATATTCCACACTGAACGCATTTAGATGGATCACCGCTCACTATATTGTTTAGAATTTCAGATCTCAGAGCCGGATCCATTTTAATATTTTTTAGAGAGATTGTTTGTACACTCATTTCTACATACACCTCCTCAAGGGGTTGTAACCAACCTCTTCAATCTTATGTGTAAATTCCTTGATGATCTTACTTAACCTAAATCCTTCACCTGCTGAAGCCCATTCTATCCTAACCCTTTCCGGATTCAAGCCTAATGCACCAATTAATTCTCTGAGTCTAGTTACTCTATCTTCTGCTCTAAGATTTCCTGAAAGATAGTGGCAGTCTCCTGGATGACATCCAACAATAAGTATACCATCAGCACCTAGAAGTAGAGCGTATAGTATGTAGAGGGGGTCAACTCTAGCACTACACATTACTCTAATTATCTCTACTGTTGGGGGATACTCGTAGCGGCTTATCCCAGCCATGTCTGCAGCAGCGTAACCACACCAATTACAGAAGAAAGCTATTATCTTCGGCCTATCTTTAGGAGATGGTTTTCTGAAAGCTGCTTCTATCATAGCTAGTAATTGGTCATTTCTAAATTGGTGTACTGTTATTGCTTTCGAGGGGCACTCAACGGCACATGAGCCACATCCTTTGCATAGAAATGGATTAATCTTCGCTACCAAGATATTCTCAGGTCTAGTTTCTAGCTGGATAGCTTTGAATTCACATACATTTAAGCATCTTCCACAACCTGTACAGGTTAGTGGGTTGACTTCAGCGACGATAGGTTCTGTAACAATCTTACCATGCATGAGTAATGTTAATGCACGTGAAGCTGAAGCTAATCCTTGAAATATATTCTCCTCTAATCTTTGAGGACCGTAAGCCAGTCCACATAGATAAATCCCATTAACTGAGAAATCTACAGGTCTAAGTTTTGGATGAGCTTCTATAAAGAATCCATAACTATTTAGTGGAACTTTCAATCTAGAAGAAATTTCATGGTTTTCTAATGAAGGTAGGATAGGTGTAGCCAAGACTATTGTATTGACAGGTATTTCAAACACAACGTTTAGTGTGGTATCATAGGTGTTTAAGAAAAGCTCGCCATCTTTACTGTAGACTTCTGGCGGTCTACTTAAAGAATATCTTAGAAAGTGTATTCCTGATTTACGTGCTTCCCGATAAATCTTCTCCCCATTAACTGGTAGCCTCATATCTCTGTATAGAACATAGACATTGGACTCTGGATTCTTACGTTTAAAGTTAAGTGCTTCTAAGAGTACTTCTTCGCAACATATAGCAGAACAGTACATACGTCCCTCTATCTCTCTAGCACCAGTACATAAGATGAAAGCTATGTTCCCACCACCAGCACCATTAAGCTTCTTCCTGAATTCTGTTAAAGTGTAGATTCTATTATCTTCTCCATAACCATAAATTCTCAGTGGTTTAAATTCTCCTCCACCTGAAGCTACAATTATTGTTCCAACATTAATCTCTTTGATTAAACCATTCTTACTTAGTTTAATGTTGAAAGCCCCGGCAGATCCTTTAACATCTTCTACCTTTGTTGATAAATGTATTTCCACGTTATCATGTTGTTTAAGAGATTTGATAATGTTTAGAACCCACTCTGCAACTCTACCGTCATGTTTATAGAATTCGAGATCACTTCCAAGATTTTCCCCCCGCTCAACAACATACACTTTAAAACCATTATCAGCTATAGTTTTAGCGGCCACTAACCCACTGACTGTCCCACCAATTATAAGTGTAGATGGAGTAACAGGTGTTTCTGCTCTCTCTAATGGTTCAAGAAGTCTAGCTTTCGCAATAGCCATTTCAATAAGTTCTCTTGCTTTCTCGGTTGCTTCGTGAGGATATTTTCTATGAACCCAAGAAACATGTTCTCTAATATTCACCATCTCGAATAGGTATGGGTTCAGGCCTGCCTCCTCACAAACATCTCTAAACAATTTTTCATGAGTACTTGGAGTACATGAAGCTACTACAACCCTATTTATTCTATACTTCTTGATAGCTTCCTTAATACGTTCTGTCCCATCCTTAGAACATGCAAACATTAAATCTTCACAGTAAACAACGTCTGGAATTCTTGAAACATCTTCCACCACCTTCTTAACATCTACAACAGCAGCTATATTCAATCCACAGTGACATACGAATACCCCTATTCTAGGTTCTTGAACAACCTCACCAACCCATATACTACTCCTAGCTTCACTTTTCTGTACCGGCATTTCTACATATTTCTTTAAACTTAAGATTCTCTCTGCTGCTTTAACGGAAGCTGCCAGAGCTTGCATTACACTATGAGAGATGTCTTTAGGGTTTTGGCACGCTCCACAAACATACACTCCAGGAACATTAGTATCAATAGATGTAATATCTGTAGATTTGAAGAATCCATGATCATCTAACTCTAAACCAATTATCTTAGCAAGTTTTAGAGAGTCTTCTCGTGGGACTACTGCTGGGCAAAGTACAACTAGATCAACTTCTACTGTTTTTACTTCTTCAGAAGATAAGTCAACGTATCTTATAATCAACTTATTCGTCTTCTCATCCCACATAACTTCGCTTGGTAAACTCTTAACATATTTGATGCCGAATTCCTCAACAGCTCTTCTTATAAGTTCTTCATGACCTTTACCAACAGCATTCAAATCATTATAGAACACTATCACATCTATTCTTGGATCATGTTCTTTTGTAACTATAGCTTGTTTCGTAGCATACATACAACATATCTGTGAACAGTAATCTTTCAGCTTCTTATTTCTCGACCCCACACACTGAATTATTGCAATTTTTTCAGGGCTCTTCTTGTCTGAAGGCCTAATGATTTCTCCTCCTGTAGGTCCAGCAGCATTCATGAGACGCTCATACTGTATTGATGTTAAGACGTTTGGAAATCTACCGTAGCCATACTGTGGAAGAATAGTTGGATCTAGGAGGGAGAATCCTGTGGCCACGATTATAGAGTATACATCCAGATCAACTTCTTCTATTTTTTGTTCAAAATTGATGGCGCCTGAGGGGCAGATTTTTTCACATACTCTACATACACCTTTCGTAAAGTATAGGCAGTGTTCTTGATCTATAACTGCGATCTTTGGAACAGCTTGGGGGAAAGGTATGTAGATTGCTTTTCTAAAACCTATGCTTTCTTCAAATTCGCTTGGAACCTTAACAGGACACTTCTCCTCACATCTACGACATCCCGTACATTTTACTTCATCTACATATCTTGGCTTCCTAATGATCTTCACATTAAATCTCGATCCATCTTGAGAACGCTGTACTTCTTTTACCTCCGAATATGTGAATAGATTTATATTAGGATGTCTGGAAACTTCAACCATTTTTGGTCCAAGAATACATATGGAACAATCGAGCGTAGGGAAAGTTTTATCAAGCTTAGCCATGTAACCTCCTATCGAAGGTTCTTTCTCAACTAGATACACTTTAAATCCTTTATCTGCAAGTTCTAAAGATGCTGTGATACCAGCTACACCACCGCCAATTACGAGAACATCACCTTCCAAAAACTAAACTCACCTCCATGAACACTAAACCAAATACTCGAAATTAGTGCATTATGAACAACATCAATCATAGAATTCATTTCACAATAGACTATAAGATACTCAAAATTAGGCACAAAATAATAAATTCTCAAAGTGGTATTTAACTGAAACTTCTAATTATGAAGACACTTAACTTATTTAGTAGGTGTAAGAAAGTGTTTATCGGTAGTGTGTCATTAGTTAAGCAGTATTGTCCATTATTGATATTGTAGAGTTTTCATATGACGCAGTTATATTACTTCCTCTATCTTTGAGTATGATTCTACATGTATTTCTGGTTCATTGAATGGGTTTAGTTTAATTGTTATCCATTTAAGTCTAATGCGTTTTCCTTCAGGTATCTGAGCTATCTCCGATGCTTTCATTCTCCACGCTATTCCTTGAATTGCTACGTCTCCATCTCTAATCCAGAATAGTATCTTTTCCCTTAATCCATACCTTGTCTCAATTGTTAGTAAATTGGTTTTTGTGTACAGTATGCCTTCAGTTATAATGTTTCCTGTGAATGGTTCTCTCTCTTTAACGATTTCTTCCAGACTTATAGTTCTATTTGGTACAGGTATCTCCATAGGGGTTTGATCAGCTTTCTTCAAATTCTCTACTCTACATTTTATCACTCTTCCCTCGTATAATTCCTCTTTATTTATACCAGAAAGTTCTATGTAATCTCCTTCCTTGAGATCTATTTTCGGGGAGCCTAGAGATAGTATGTGGATTATCTTTTCACCATCTGTTACTGTTATATAGGTGTATGTTTGCATAGGCTGGATATCAACCACTCTCAACAATATCTTCGTCTTTCTTCTATCTTCAACAATCTTTAATAATTCTTCTTTAAGTTCTCTGAAAATTATTGTGCTTTGAGATGTTAGATTTAAACGGTCTCCATCAAATCTTACATCTGTTATGTATATTTCTTCGCCAATCTTTACATCTTTAATTAACTGGGTTTTTTCACCCCACGCAGTCATCTCAATTTCTTTCTGACCATCTGATACGAGTAGATCCACCACCAATACTTCTCCACGTTTAGTAGTTACTGTCCTCTCTCCGATGATAGAGATAACCAGCATTTTAATATCGTATATTCCTTCACCTCTTTCTAAAACTTCTCCAATTGTTTTATAGAATTGGCGGAAATCTGGTAAAGATGGATCTTTCAAAATCTTCTTGACAATACTCGTCTTTTTTAAATGTATCTCAATTGCTCCTGTTTCTAGTTTTTCTTTAGTGTAGCCGTTTACTATTGCTATGTGGTCTCCCATCTTTACAGATAAGTTTTCAACTTCCTCTATCTTATCTTCCCACACATATACCTCTGCTGTACCAGTATTATCTCCAATCTTCAATTTAAGTAATCTATAATCTCTACCTACAATAGGTCCTATTACCGCATATACAACCCCCTTCACTGAAATATTGCTTAAACCTGGAACAAGGTCTCCTATCTTAGTGTAAGAAAATTCTTCGAGAACTTCCTCTGGCACCTTTTCTCTTATATCGAATACTCCTAGTTCTTCTGCGACTAGTAGTATTGCTCCAATCTTGTTTAGATAGGGGTTTTCCTTCAACTTGATTTCTACTAATTCTTCGATATCTCTGCTAGATATTCCTGGAACAGCTTTCAGTATTTTCGACATCAGTCTACTGTATTCTTCACTCATCTTATCTATAGATATCTTAGTAGTGGTGGTTAAAGAACATGCTCCTACCCATACCAGATTAATCTTTTCTAGTTCTCATCTTACTGCCCACTATTCTTCATGCTCCATTCTCTTTCCACGTAGTTGTTCTTTCTATTTACGTATCTCCCTAAGATGAATAAGAGTGTAGATAACCTGTTTATGTATGCTAAGATATTCGGTTCGACATCGTACTTCTTTGATAGAGAGACTATTCTTCTCTCAACTCTCCTAGCAACAGCTCTAGCATAGAAGATGAATGTGGCCACAGGCACACCTGTTAAGAATATGAACTTCTTTAATGGTGGAAGACGTGGCTCATATCTAGCTATAACATCTTCGAGATATTTTAATGATTTAAGAACTTCCTCACTGTTTTTCAGATCATGTCTTCCCAGTGAAGCTATATGGTACCCTATGATAAATAAGTGTTCTTGTATAGACATCAGGATTTCTGAGATATCTTTATCTTCAATATTTAGATGTGAAATTACAATTCCTATGAGTGAGGAGAGTTCATCTATCTGTCCAAGCACTTCCAGTCTTTCATCATCTTTTGAAACTTTCTCACCTGTAAGTAGGAACGTTTCTCCAGAGTCTCCTAAACCATGTCTCCCCATAGCCATATCCAGCCCCCACATACACTTCCTCTAGATTTCAATCTTACCATCAAGCACTCTATTAATAAGGCTTCATTAGATCGTTTAAGAAATTTCTACCAATTCAAGATACGTTAACAGTTTCAATCTCAGGAAAGAATTTTCAATTCTCAGAAAGATAAATAGTTTAATAAGTGTATGTAGAGCTATTGCATGTATGTTAATTACGATTTTACAGTGGTTGTATTAGTTCGAGTACGTGTTTTACTGGTAGATGTTTCGAGAGGTTGCTGAATTGTATGTAGCATGCTGTACATTCTGTTACTATCATTTCTCCTCTAAGCTTCTCGTACATGTCTAGAGTCCATTTACCGATCTCTATACCAATATCGTATCCATGACCATTCTTCTTCATCCCCCAGGTACCTGCCAAACCACAGCAACCAGCATTCCTAAACATGACGTTAGCATTAAGTTTTTCAATAAAATCTATTACAGGTATGGATCCGTTCTCCATTAATGTGTGACATGGTTTATGATAAATCAAACTCATGTTGTCAAGTTTCTTAACAATATTCTCTAATTCACTCCATCCAATAGTTTTCAGTAGACTATAAAAGGTATACGTATTCTCGGAGACTTTTATTGATTCACGTGTTTGTAGAATTTTCGGATAATATCTTGAAATACAGAGGTAAGATGTAGGTTCAAGGGTAACTACTTTGTACCCTCTATCTACAAGTTTATACAAACTACTTACATTATATAACGCTACTTCTCTTGCCTCATTTATGAAACCATTTTGAATGAGAGGCATCCCGCTACTCTTCTGTTTGGGTAGAATTATCTTGAATCCCAGTTTAGATAAGATATCAACTGCTTTGAGAGCGAGTTCAGGTAGAAAGTAGTATAGCATAGAGTCTGTAAATAATGCTATCTTCCCCCTCTCACCTCCACCTATTTCTTTAAATATTTCTCCAAGACTTTTAGAAGAAAATCTTGGTAAAGAGATTCTTCTATCTATTCCAACGTATTCTTCAATAAGCTTCTTGAATAATCTTTGATTCATTATAGTGTTTGAGAATGATGGTAGCTTGCTTCCAAGATCTATTAACTTCTCATATCTCTTTATCTTTCTATTTATGCTAGGATAACCATAGGCTTCACCATACATTTTCTTTACAAGTATGTTGAGGTATGGTAGATCAATATCTACGGGGCATTCTTCTTTACATAATCCACATATGTTACATAGTTGAGCGAATTCCGTATTTTTCAAGCCATGTGTTATCATAGTCCAAGGTATACCCATGGGGCCACTGTATATGTATCCAAAGACGTGGCCGCCCAGCATATTGTATGGGGGGCAGACCTCGAGGCATGAAGCACATCTTATACAGTATAATGCTTCTCTAAAATCTTCATCTCTTCTAGCATTCATTCTACCATTATCTATTAGTATGTAGATTGTTTTACGAATCTTTTTCATACCGTCTTTAGGATATGCAAGAGAGGAGGGAACGTTAAACGATACATAAGAACTTAAACGTTGCCCCGTGGCCTTCCTACAAAGTACTTTCAAAATTCTTAGTGCATCTTTGGTTGATGGTACAATTTTCTCTACGCCAGCTATAACAACATGTATGGGAGCGAATGCTAATGATAATCTATCGTTTCCCTCATTTGTTACCAGTACTATAGCGCCGTTCTCCGCTATAATGAGATTTGCTCCAGTAATTACCATATCTGCTCTTTGATACTTTTCTCTAAACTCTCTCCTAACTTCTAGAACTATTTCTCTAGGATCTGGTAGAATTTTTCTTCCATAATATTTGGAGAGTATCTCAGCTACCTCATACCTCGTCATGTGGAGTGCTGGTCCTAAAATGTGTGAAGGCTTCTGTCCCGCAAGCTGTATTAGTCTTTCTCCAAGATCCGTTTCGATAACTTCTATTCCTTCAGATTCCAGAAACTTATTTAATTCTATTTCTTCCGTAGTTAAAGACTTCGATTTAACGATAAGCTTAACGTTATTCTCTTTACATATCTTGATAACGATCTTGGATGCTTCAACTCCGTCTCTAGCTATGTATAATTCTGCTCCTTTTTCTTCTAGTACTCTCTTTAATCTTTCAATATTCTCTTCAAGTTCTTGGATTGCTTTCTCTCTAATACTTCTAACGTTCCTTAAATCTTCCATGCTTATCTCTGGAAGAACTTTTTCTTTTCTCTCCTTCTTCCTAAGACTACTCTGTAAGATAGGCCACTTCCCTCTAAATGATGAAAGTTTTTCTAAAACTCTCTCTTCCAGCTTCATCTAGCCTCCTCCAGTACGAATACATAGAGTACTCTAGGACCGTGTACACCTCTAATTATCTCACCTTCAATATCTGCAGTACTACTTGAACCTGTAATTAGTAATAATGATTCTCCTCTCTCCAAAATATTTTCTACAGATAGTTTTTCAAGATCTTCTAGATCATATATGATTCTATCCTTAGAGATTATTGAAATATGTTTTTCAGGGAAATATAATGAAACTTCTTCTATACTGGAAGAAGCTTTATACACCAGTGTACCTGTATTTGCTAAACCATACTCTGGGAAGCCTATCGAGAGTTCTATATCTGAGAAAGGTTCTAGAAGATCTGGAACCATGATCCTGAACTTCAACCCATCTTTAAGCATTTTCTTAATTAGTTCTCTACGATAATCTGTACCGTTTCCAACGATAGGTATAGGTGTCTCCACGTTCTCAACCAAACCTTTAAGATTATCATACAACTCGTCTACGTTTTTACATAAATGTGTGTCTACATCTATTTCTCTTAATCTTGTTACAAAAAGTTTTAAGAAATCTCTATTCTCTAACAATTAACGCCACTTCCTACATTAAGTATGCTGGAAATAAATTTATCTCATTAACAATTCTAGGGAATTCTATTTACTTGTTCCTCCAATAGTTGTCTTAACATAGTAGGCTACACATTTCCTATTCTCCAGTATGTGTATTATTAGTACTACGGTGAGTATTATTGATAAGTTCATGTGTATGTCTCTCCAATCATCTTTTCTGAATCCTAGGATTTCTATTCTTCCAGATTGGGGTCCTTTCGGCCATAAGTATAGTAGTACGCCTGTAAACATTACGAGTATACTGAGTATAACCATTACGTAAAAGATTACAGCTCTAGTGGTCAACATAGAGAAAGTTATATTTATGTTATTAAAAAATTTTTACTTTAGATTGCTTCTCTCCTGTAAAGGATTGAGAGGATTATCGGTGCAATTATAGATGTCAACATTACCATTCCAATAGATTCTACATATATATTTTGATCTATCACCATTTCTTTTAAAGCTAGAGCTGCTATAACCAATCCAAGTTCACCTCTTGGAACCATTCCTACTCCAAGTCTAACACTTTTCATTATATTCTTCAATTTTGGGAGCGCAGCAATAAAGGAGCCAGCGAATTTTGAGATAAAAGCCATGGCGGTGAAGAGGAGTGTTCCAAAGACCACATGTCCTCCAACAACCGTAATATTCATTTTTGCACCTACAACTGTGAAGAATAGGGGGCTGAATATCTGGTTCAAATGTCTTACGAAATCTTTTACTCTTACAAGTGCTCTAGATTCAGCTATTGCTAATCCAGCTGCATATGATCCTATAATTGGAGATAAGCCGAGACCTGCAGCTATAGCCGACATTATGAATGCAATACCTACCGCTGCGGCCTCCACAGCACCTTCAGCTTTAATCAACATTACATGTTCTAGAAATCTTGGAACAAAGTAAGCTCCAATCCCAAGCATTAAAAGCCATATAATAAAGAATATTGAGACTGTTTCTAGAGCCGTAAATATGTTTAATCCTTGTCCAGGTTTTTCTATTGCAGAAGATATTACAGCTAGTACTGAAACTCCTATGACATCATCAATAACTGCAGCATTAACTAGTAATTCTCCCTCGATTGTTTTTAATGCATCGAAGTCTTCTAGAACTCTAGTAGTTATAGCGAGGCTTGTAGCAACCATTATCGATCCAATCATGGATGCTGTTTCCTGAGAATATCCAAGCCACATAGATAGATAATATCCACCTATGAATGGTAGTAATGCTCCAAGCGAAGCTATGAGGAATGACCATACACCTGTTTTCCTTAAGCTGGTCATTCCCATCTCTAATCCAGATGAAAACAGTATCATTATTGCTCCAATTTCTGCGAAAGCATCAACATACTCATTCAACACCACTAAAGGTTCCTTAAAGATTATTATGGATCCGCCTAGAAGAGTAGGTGATAGAAGGAGCCCAGCTAGAAGCTCACCTACAATAGGAGGCAGCTTAAAATTTGAGAATATTCCTCCAAATATTTTTGCAAAGAATACCAATACACTTATACTTACAATAGCTCTAAGTATAGGTTCCATGACTACTCCGCTAACCAATATACATAAGTTAGTTTTGAAAAACTTTTCTTAGAACAAGCTCATTCCAGTGTACGGTCTATCTGAATTTGAGAAAGATACTTTAAGTATCTTTAGAATTTTATTAGATGTGTGCCCATCTAGAAAGATAGAAGCAGTAGTCTTTGATATAGATGGTACCCTCTATAGATCTGAAAGTTACGAAATACATTTAAGAGATGAGATTTACAAGCTTGTCGCAGAAGTATTAGGTTTAGAATTGGATAAAGCTGTAGAGAAGCTTGAAAGTATAAAGAAGGTTACGAGAACAGTTACTTTAAGTATAGAGTTGATGGGCATAGATAGAAGAGAATTTTATGATAAGCTTTCTAGAAAGGTGGATCCACGTTCCCATATAAAACCCAGACCAGAGGTAAGAAAATTATTGGAAAGACTAAGAAAGGATAAAAAACTAAAGATAGCCTGCCATACAAATTCTGGTAAACTTCTTCTAATGAAAGTACTGGATGCGTTAGGAATACCTTTAGAGTATTTTGATGTAGTTGTGACAAGCGATACGGCTCCTCCTAAGCCTTTAAGAGATGGGTACATACTTCTGTCAAAACTTCTTGATACATCTTTTGATAAGATAATGTATGTCGGAGATAGATGGGATGTTGAAGTTAAAGTAGCTAAGCTACTCGGCATGATAACAGTAATGGTTTATAGGAGAGAAGGAAACCCAGATTACTACATAGAAGACGTAATAGAATTAGAGAAGATACTAGATCCATAGTCTAGGAAGTATTCAGATATTTCTAAACCTCATGTTGCCAAATAGTAATATTCTCCTACTTCTTTCTGCATTTTGTCTAATTGTGAACCTGGTTTATTGGCTCTAGGTCTACCTGTATCTGGATCTCTTCTAAAAGTAATTCCTATCTCTTTAAGGAATTTATTAAAACCTTCATGGAGGTTTGTTGGAGGATTAGCTAAACCATATTTTCCAGGCTGACCCGTAAACACCATTAATTTACTTGAAGAGAAGTCTAGTACCATCAAGTCGTGGTCTACCAAGAAAGTGTATGCTTTTCTCTCTTTTGTTATTCTCTTCAATATCTTTGTTACAAGATATCTTTCTTCTACGTCGAGGTATGCGCTCGGCTCATCTAGTAGATATATATCTGCATCTCTTGAGAGAGCTTCAGCTATAACGACTTTCTGTAATTCTCCTCCACTAAGATCAAGCATATTCTTATCTAGGAGTTCATCCAGTCTAAGAGGTTTGATGAGTTCTTCATGGTAGAGTTCAGATTCAAACTTCTTTTCAGCAGCTTCTCTCAGAACAGTCTCTACGAGAACATCTCTAGCTACAGGGTACTGGGGTTTATAGCTTACAGATTTATATGAAAATCTATATCCTTCGTCTGTTTCTTCTAAGCCTGCTAAGATCTTTATGAATGTTGTCTTACCTATACCGTTTGGACCAACTATCCCTATAACTTCACCTCTATACGCCTTCCCTTCGATTATATCTATTTTGAAATCACCGTATGTTTTAGACATATTAGGCCAGTAGAGTGGTTCAGAAGTTTCAGCTTCAATCTCAGCAGACGGAGGTCGAACTTGGAAGGTTATCTTATCTTGCCTAAACCTAACATTCTCAGATGGTATGTATCCTTGAAGGAAGATGTTTATTCCTTCTCTTACACTGAATGGGCCAGAAACAACGCCGTAGACAGAAGGTTTACCATAAATGATGAATATTTTATCTACCATGTAGTCTAGTACCGCTAAATCATGATCTACAACAAGGATTCTAGAATCTTCTTTACAGGAATCTCTAATTATTGAAGCTATCTTGAATCTCTGTTTTATGTCTAGATATGCGCTAGGTTCATCTATTAGGAATACGTCTGCATTTCTCGATATACAAACAGCTATAGCTAATCTCTGTAACTCACCACCACTTAGAACTGAGATATCACGATCAAGTAGATGGGAAAGCTCAAACAATTCTACTATCTTAGTGAACTTATCTTTAGTCAGAATCTTCTCAAGTATTTCTCTAACTCTTCCACTAATGATTTTAGGTATCTTGTCTATGTATTGTGGTTTATAACTAATCCTTAGATTTCCTTGAGAGAGGAGAGTAAGATATTCCTGTAGTAGACTTCCCCTAAAATATCTTGCAACTTCCTTCAAATCTACTTCTTGAGCATCTAGTTTACCTAGATTTGGTTTTATCTGTCCTGCCAGTATCTTTAAGGCTGTAGTCTTTCCGATGGCATTCTTCCCTATAACCCCTACAATAGTATTCTTCTCCAGATAGGGAAGTCTATAAAGTCTAAAAGCATTTACACCGTACTGGTGTACAAGGTCTCTGCCAAGTTCTTGTGGAAGATTAACTATAGAGATAGCTTCAAACGGACATTTACCTGCACATATACCACAACCAATACATAGTACTTCGACTATTGTTGGAAAGCCATCTTCACCCATTTTTATAACTTCAATATTGTTTCTCAAGGGAGGGCAGAACCTAATACACGGTATACCACACTTCTTCGAATCACACTTCTCTCTATCTACCACAGCAACTCTATGAGTAATCAACTTCACATAAAATCATCATTACCTAGAATATCTACTTTCGTCACAAACACTAAATGAGAAGACATAGGAAAACATGATTTTCTAAATATTCAAGTATATCTAAATTTATTTTCTAAAGATAATCTTTTTAAGGTAGATTTATGAGAGAGGCTAATGGATTGGAAGAAAAAACTAAGCAGGATAAAAGTTATACAATATGTAGTCCAGAGATTATGATGGATTTGTTAATAGGTGATACAGGGGAGTGTGTAACTGAATATGGTGGTGTTGTTATTAGGATTCTGAATCCAGCGAGGTTTCCATGGGAACATGTTTTTAGAACGTTATTGAAACTTAATCATGAAGTCTACATAGATGAACGTGATGACTTCTTAGTGATAATCTCTAAACCGAAAGTAGATTAATGTTTAATAGTTAAAACAAAAGATTAATTTTAGAAAATCTATGAGGAAGTTTTTATCCTATATTATGATACCTATAGTTATATTGTTTGTATCACAGTTAGCCGATTTTACTCTAGCTCAATCTATTTCATTAGCGATATTTACTTCTATAATTGCTGGAGCAATAATGTTTTGGAGATTTAGGCTTGCTTTTGCTCTAAGTGGAGTATCAATACTTTTCGCATCAGGTTTACTTGATTTACAACATTTTATTGAGTATGCTAACTTAGACGTAATCATTTTTCTCGTATGTATGATGATAGTTATAGGTTTCTTAGAGGAGAGAAGATTCTTTGAGATTCTCGTAGATAGGATTATGCAGTACTCTAAGAACAATCCCTACAGAATAGTACTATTTTTAATGATTCTATCAGCTGTCTTTGCAGCTATGGTTGATGAAGTTACATCTATATTATTTATGATGGCCATTACGGTAAACATCGCATCAAGATTCAATATATCTATAATACCTTTAATGTTGATGGTTGTTTTTGCAACAAATATAGGTAGTAGTGCAACTGTTATCGGGAACCCTGTTGGAGTAATGATAGCGTTCGCATCTGGATACGGTTTCCTAGATTTCCTCAGGTGGTCTACTCCAATAGCTATATGTGCATTAATGACCATAGTTGGATTGATGAGAATATATTTTAAACCATATTTGAAAGAGTTTGAAGAAAAAATGAAGATGCAAGTAGTGGCCAAGGTTTCTGCAGAAGTTTCCAAATTAGATATGGAGAAGAAGCTAGATCCGGTTGCAGCAATATTGTTCTTATGTACTATAGGTGGGCTGGTTTTCCATACACAGCTTGAATATCTTTTACATTTACCTAAAAATACTATGCTTTTAGGAGTACCAATGATTGGAGCTGCTGCGGCTATTTTGATAGAGAATGTGAAAGCGAGAGAGCTGGTGGAGAGGAGGGTTGACTGGTGGACTATACTTTTCTTCTTACTATTCTTTACATCTGTTGGAACACTCAAAAAGACGGGTGTAACAGCGACTATAGCTAAAGATATAGCAATCCTAGCAAACATGGATACAACTCTTTTCATATTCTTCGTTGGATATGTTGTTGGTCTGATGTCTGCTTTCATGGATAATATACTCGCTGTAGCTTTCTGGATAGCTGTAATGTACGATCTAGCATCTATCGGTATTAACATATCTCCTCTATGGTGGGCAACGCTCTTCGGCTCAACATATATAGGAAACTTAACGATAATTGGCAGTACAGCAAACATAGTGGCTGTAGGAATGGTAGAGAGACAGAGACTTGCACATGTAACATTGAAAGAATGGGTTAAAGCAGGAATACTAGCTTCATTTCCACCACTCACACTAGCACTACTACTCCTAATAATACAGATACCACTAATGACTTGAAAGACAGAACTCAAAAAATTATTTTATAAGAGCTTATGGATCAGCTTTATCCTATTACTAGTTTCTCTGGTATTAGTTTGTCTTCTTTAAATCTTGTTGGTAGGAATGGTTTCATCAATTCATCTACTCTACCTGTTAGTATGTTTTCTGCGAGCAGTTCTCCTACTAGAGGCGCCATCATAAATCCATGCCCACTATATCCGTAGGCTACATATAGTCCCTCTGGCCATTCTGGATCCCTACCCATAATGTGGCTGTTATCTATAGACATCATGTAGTATCCAGCCCAAGTCCTCATTATTCTACAATTCCTCAGAATAGGAATCCTCTTAGCCACAGCTCTAGCCCAAGCTTTCACAAAACCCAATTCTGTTTCTAGATCTCCAAGCCCTTGAGGTAGTGGATAATCTATTGATCCAAGTATCTCTCCTTTTAGTGTTTGGGTAACGTAAGCTGAAGAAGCAAGGTCTATTACAAGTGGTTTTATGAAGTATCGGCATGGTTCTGTTAAACATACTTCTTTCTTAAGCGGTTCAACAGGCAACTTTATACCAGTCTTCTCAATGATAATATTTGTCCAAGCACCTGTAGCCAGTACAACAACATCAAACTTTTCTAAACCTTCATCTCCTACTTTTATACCTTCAACTTTCCCCCCACTTACAACTATATCTTTTACTTCTGTTTTTTGGTGGAACACTACTCCAAGAGATTTCGCGAGAGAATAGTATCCGAAACATACGTAATCATGGTGAAAGCTTCCATCCTGGGGGCCGAAGAATGCTCCAGCAAGACCATCAACATTTATATACGGATATCTTTCCCTAACTTCTTCAGTTGTAAGTAGTACTCCACCTACACCTAGCTTACGCCACATTTCATTACTTTTCTTAAAGATCTCTATCTCTTGTTCACTTGAGAGTAGCCATAAGTATCCAGTTCTATTTATTATTGGATTCCAATCCATCTTCTTTGCTAACTTCTCTAACCTCTTGATAGATTCCATAGCGAATCTAGAGTTTTCCTCAGACCAGAAATGTACTCTAAACCTACTACCAGATCTTGTACTTGAACCGTATGTTATCCAGTTTTTTTCATAAACATGTATTTCACCAGCTTTCCTTAAAGCAAGATTATATGCTATTGATAATCCGCTAATACCTCCACCTACTACCGCTATCTTCATGCTCCTTCACCGAGTTCTAGGACGTGGATGGGTAGAGAAATTCCAGGAGATCTGATACGTGTTAACCCAATCCTATTTGGATCCAAATTATAGAGATGTGAGATATAGATCGAGGCATTAATCATACAAAGCCTACCTTGACATCTACCAGTACATATTCCTAAACCTCTCTTAACAAGCTCAAGCAACTTAAATTCCTCAAGATGGACGACCCTAATGATGTCTTCTGTAGTAACATCTTCACAGAAACATATGAATGCATCTCTTCTAGGTTTGCTGATAAATATGTTCTTGAAAGAAACTGGAACATCTAATCTAGCTTGATAACCACTCTTGTAGGATTTGAATACCTCCTCCTTCCAAGTGATATTAAACTCTCTAAGTTTTTTTAGATATTCCTCAACCTTCTCTTCTAACAGTCCACTTAGATTCTTAAAACCAATCTTAAGAGCAGATGAAAGAGCAGATATCTCACCTTCAATACTGTGTAGAATGCTGTAGGGTGAGCCTGTAGCCCCTCCAGCTATGAAGACATTATCTCTAAGCTCCATGAACTCGTTATGTATTGGTATGAAGCCTACGTCTTTAATGAAAATTATTTTAGAGTTTAATTGACCTGCAAACTTTATATCTGGATTTGAGAAAGCTGAACAGACAACAAAATCTATATCGAGGACCTCTCTCACACCATCTCTCCTGTAAAGTTCTGCTTTCTCTACGCTTCTACCTCCAGCTACCCTAACCTCACATAAATTATCCACTACTTCTAAACTAGGATTAGAATATCTATCATGAATATCCGAATTATCTGCAATTACGACTTCTACTCCAGCTCTTTTTAATTGTTGACCAATCCTAACACTATCTTCACTATATCCTAGAAGTAGAGCTCTCTTACCAGGATTCACGTCATAGCAATTTAACATCTTGAGAATTGTTGAAGCTGAAATCACTCCAGGCATATCGTTATTTCTAAAAATGCATGGAAGATCAATTTTCCCATTTGCTAAAATGTAAGCCTTACTCCTAATTTTATACAAAGTAGCATTATCCTCAGAGTATGCTATAGCGTAATCTTTAAAGAATCCTGCAAAAACAGTCTTCAATAATATCTTCACATTAGGTCTAGATTCTAGATTTCTTACAAGCCCATTAAGTATCTCAGATCTATCTATTGTTATTCCTGGAACATCTATTGTGTCGTATCTAAGTCTTCCACCAAGCCAAGGAGATTCTTCCACCAAGATTACATTTAAACCAAGGCTACTAGATAGATTCGCTGCTGTTAATCCAGCTAAACCACCTCCAACAATCAATATATCTGGACTCAAATCTAAGATCCTGCTACTTCTATTCACCTCTACAGTAGCCTCAAATAAATTTGGTAAATTCGCATATCTCGATACAGCTTCTACGAAAAATCTCCACAAAATCTTATTTCTAAGAAATTTATGATGTTGAAAATGTCCAGTCAAGAATCTTGAGAATAGTTTTACAAGCACTGGTTTAGATGTATTAGAGTGAACAATTAAATTCTCACGGCATGGTGTAACCACTGGATCTACATACACACCATTAGCTTTAACTAGTATCGTTCTATTCTGAGGGCTGAGATCATACAACCCTCTCCATCTATACATCTTCTTACTTCTACCGATTGCCTTAACTCCATTACGGTAAAGTGATATAACTAGAGGTTCAGAGAAATAACCTTCAAGTCTTGCTTTATTGAACTCAAAGTAAATTCTTCTGTATTCGTTTGAAGAATTTGGAGATGAATCTAAATCGTAAGGCATATTATATCAACAAAACGTCCATGCTAGTTAATATTAAAAGTTATCTTTTCTCTATGCAAGTTTTCACCGATTGAAAAATGTTTGATTACGAGTTAAGTATTTATTACTGCCGGGCTTCTCTTAATACTTTAGTATGAATAGATCTAATGAGATTAGGAGATTATCTATAACTGATTCTGAAAAGTGTGTTGGATGTCAGCTCTGTATGTTTGCTTGTAGTAGGAGGTTTGGTATAGGTGGTTTAGAGAAATCAGCTATACTCGTTAGAAGTGTGGGAGGGATAGAGAGAGGTTTAACAGTAGTTGTTTGTAGAGCTTGTCTAGATCCACCCTGTGCGAAAGTCTGCCCTACAAGAGCTCTGAGAATTAGGAAGTATGGAGGAGTCTTACTAGATAAGTCTAAGTGTATTGGATGTGGAAATTGTGTAAGAGCATGTGATATAGGTGCAGTTTTCTGGGATTCAGGAGAAAATAAACCTATAATCTGCATTCACTGTGGATATTGCGTACGATACTGCCATTACAATGTGATAAGACTAGAGGTGATGAAATGAGTATAGAAGATCAATTAACGAGAATTCTATATATAGATCTTTCAAATAAACGTTACTGGGTAGAGTATAGAAGAGAATTATTTGAGAAGTGGCTTGGAGGTGTAGGCGTAGCACTACAGTTATATCGAGAAGAAGCTCCTAGAAATATACATCCACTTTCTCCAGAGAATCCAGTAATCTTTACTGTAGGACCTTTAACAGCTCTATATCCTCTTGCATCTAAGACTATAGCATTATTCAAAAGTCCGTTAACAGGTAATCTAGGTGAAAGCCACGCAGGAGGTAGGAGCGCCGTTTCTATAAGACTTGCAGGTTACGGTGGAATAGTTATTAAAGGTGCAAGTGATATTCCAGTATATCTAGTAATAGGAAGTGGTAGAGTAGAGTTTAAAGATGGCTCAGCGTTATGGGGGATCACAAATACTATAACCGTTGGTAGAATCTTGAGGGAAGTTACACCTGGTCAAGGAATTAGAACTATTATGAGGATTGGAAGAGCGGGAGAAAAGCTTGTAGCTTATTCTGCTGTCATGACTGAGACCTACAGACACTTCGGAAGACTTGGATTAGGAGCAGTACTAGGCTCAAAGAAAATTAAAGGAATAGTAATCTACGGTAAGCAATCTATCCCAGTACGAGATAAGAAGAAGTACAGAGAAGTTTACGATAAGATCTTTAGAGAGATTGTGGAATCCGATGCTATGAAACGTTACCATGAGATCGGCACATCTATGAATATACTTCCATTAAACTATATTGGAGCTCTTCCTACACGTAACTTGAATTCAAATAGGTTTGAATATGCTGAAAATATATGTGGAGAGACAATTGCGGAGAAGAGGCTTGCTAGGAGAGTTGCTTGCTCCCATTGTCCAACAGCGTGTATCCATATAGCAGCTATAAGAGAACCGTATGTTGATGAACCGTACTTCTATAAGACGCTCTTCATCTCATACGACCACGAACTACTCTACTCGCTCGGATCTATGCTCGGAGTTAAAGACATCGATGGTGTTCTCAAGCTTATAGATATGGTTGAAATAATGGGTCTAGACGCAATAAGCACCGGAGTCTGTTTAGCATGGGCCACAGAAGCATACAAGAGAAACATAGTAACGATAGAAGATACATTAATAGAACTCGATTGGGGTAACGTAGAAAACTATCTACAAGCTATCAAATACATCGTCGAGCAACCGAATGAATTTTATAGAAAACTTGCACAGGGAACGAGTATTGTTTCAAAACATTATGGTGGAGAAGAGTTTGCATTAAATTTCGGTGGTAATGAGATGCCTGGATACCATACAGGATATGGAGCAGTCATAGGATATTTAATAGGATCTAGACATAGTCATCTAGATACAGCAGGATACAGACTCGACCAAACATTAAAAGATATACCTAAACCTGAGGAAATAGTGGAAGCTTTGATAGAAGAAGAATCTTGGAGACAAGTACTTACAAGCCTCGTTATCTGTTTATTTGCTAGAGGAATATATACACCTGAAATTATCGTAGAAGCTCTCGAGCCCTTAGGATACAGTTATACACAAGAAGAATTAAAGAAACTAGGAAGAAACATATACACAGAGAAACAAAAACTTAAACTAGAACTAGGATTCAAACCCAGCGAACTAAAAGTACCGAGAAGAATCTATGAAACACCAACACCTCACGGAATACTCAAAGAAGAATACATTGAGAAAGCAATAAAATACTACTCAAGACAAATCACTGGTGCCGGAGGATAGTTACCACACTCATTCGAACCCTTGCATCTTATTAAGAGGACCTTACGTGGTTCCTTGGTCGCACAGACATGGAGGCCAGCGTGTAATATTATCGAATGGTCATGGACATTACGAAACCTAACTATTGTATCTAAACTCAAGTTGGTATCAATGCAGGTTGAAAATCGCTCTTGGATTATAGCTGATCTCGTGAAGAGGGACTCTACAATAGGCTAAGAATAGCAACAGCTCAAACCAACTATCTGAATTACGAAGAGTATCGGAAAGACTTAACATTCCATTCAAACTCATAAATGAATGGGAAGAAATCAGAAACGGAGTATGCGAATAGTGCTGATAGCGAAATATTTAGGTTAAACGAGCACAGGCTAAAAGCTATATCAAGAAATCTTACAATGTTAAAGTAATCAGGAAATAACTGGAATTTATCCGTTAACCTTTTATGTTTTAGAAAGGAGTTAATTATAGAATACTTTGCGGAGTGGTTATATAGTCAAGATAGAGCTCTATGGATTAAGACTACCAAAAGATATTGATCAAGGAATGGATCTTCCTAAGCTTTTGGTTGAAGAGGCTGAGAAACAAGGTTATGGGATAGAGGAAAATGATGTAGTGATCATAACATCAAAGATAGTCTCTAAAGCCGAAGGCAGGTTTTATCGGCTAAAGGATGTGGGGCCTTCAAGGAAGGCTAAAATTTTATCAAGGATTTACAAAAAGGATGCGTGAGAAATAGAGCTAATCCTTCGTAATAGCGATAGCGTTGATTTTATAGTGCCTATCTATAAACTTGCAAGGAGTTATGGAAGATTGTTTAAGGAGTATGCAGGAGATGAGAAGACCGTATTAGAGCTCATTAAAAAAGATCCTTACATTTTCATGACTCGTGTAGGAGGGCTATTATTAACTGATGCTGGTTTAGATTTCTCAAATTCTCCTGAGGGCTATTATACGTTACCTCCTAAAATCCAGATGAATCAGCCAAAAGAATAAGAGAGGAGATAAAAAGGCTTGTAGGTAAAGATGTTGCAGTTGTCATTACGGATACGGAATGGAAACTTGATAAATTCGGCACGGTTGATATAGCAATAGGCTCTTCGGGAATTCAGCCCGTTTCAAGGAATTTTGGTGCCAAAGATTTATACGGTAAACGAAGTTTGGTGGAGTTGATGACTTAACAGATCTAGTTTCTGCATCAGCTAATTTACTCTTCGGTCAAACAGATGAGGCTGTACCAGTAGTAATCATAAGAGGGTTAAAATATGAGAAAAGCGAAAAGGGGAGTAAGGGATGTAACCTATCCGAGAAAAGCATTTAAAGAAACTCTTAAGATGCTGACATGGGAAAATATTAAGTTTAAACTCCTAGCCAAACTACTCTATTAATGATGTTTAGAGAAATATTTTGCATCGATCAATAATTGAAATGGTGTGTGCAAGCTAAAGAATATTTGCGACTTTAAGAGCCTTCACAGTAATAATGGAACTTCTGTCCATCAATAAATTGTAGATCAATCTTCTGCGTCTTGTATTTATGTTTGAGAAAATTCTGGCTTGAGAAGATTTTGAAAGAAGTAAGGAAAGAGTTGACAGCAAGAATTGAGTGGACTAAAGAAGAGCTTAAACAATACGGCGAGCAGTTGAATAGAGTAAACAAAGCATTAGAAGAGTTGAAGAAATTATTTTCTCCAAAAGAAAGAAGATAGGATGAAGCAAATTGAAAGAAACAATAGGCTGGCTGAAGAAACATCTAAACCTTTTTGCGATAGGTAAAATTTTCTTATAACCCTGCATGTATATCTTTATGGGAATAATGAAAAGTAGAAACCTGTTACATCTGTTAGCCAGTGGGCTATAGAAAGCGTTAGAAGTCTTCTCCTTTTTATGAAGATGTAGCCATAGATAACACCAATTAGGGTTGCGAATACTACATGGATTGGTTGGATGTGCCATATACCAAAGGCTACGGCTTAAAGCATAACTGCCATCTTACTTCTATATTTATCTTCAAGCATCGTTATTCCATAAGCTCTCCAAAATATTTCCTCAAAGATCCCAGCAGTTAGCGAACCCACAATGAGGGTGAAGAGTCTGCTCCACAAAGGTGTAAGTTTTATGGATTCTTTCCATAAGCTACCATACTCTTCCCAACTAATTCCCTGAACAATTATATTGACAAGCCCTTCGATCATGAATAGAAACCATGAAAGTAAGACTAGACCAATAATGATAAATACACTCTTTTTCGTTAAGTCTGCCTTATTGTACATGTCTTTTATACCTTTCAGGGATTTGACGGCATATAAGACAAAGACGACTTGTATAAGTGATATAAATGGTGAATCATATGTCTGAAGTAAACTCATAAATGTTATGTAGGCTTTTCTAGGGTTATCCAACCAAAGGTTTGAAGGTACCAGTAACCACAAAGCTATGCTAACAGCTAGATTCAAAACGAAAGGCATGAAAAGTAGAACAAGAATCCTTCCTTTCCCCATCTCGACTGTAGCATTTCGTATAAAGAGCGGGTATTTAACTTTGAATGGCATTATGTATTAACGGAAAAGACGCATCCATAATAAACTTCTACACCTTTTACTTATCTTTCTAAGCAGTCTCATGAAGTTGAGTAATAGATTAAATTCGATAATAGATAAGCTTTTGATTCTACTAGCCTTAAGGGCTAAGTTTAGAGGATTAGAGCAAAGCGTATCAGACTATCATAGAGAACTTAAAAGAATCTTTAACCAAGGCTTATGCTACAACGCCATAAGGAGAAGGTTAAGCAAGCTTGAAGAGCAGGAGCTCTTCAAAAACGAATTAATCAAAGGATTTGCTAAGAATGAGTTGGTCGATTCAAAAAGGCGAAGTTAAACTTAAAAGGTAGACAAGAGTTTTCAAGAAAGTTTATGCCGTTAATGATGAATGCAAAGCCTTAAAGCAGTTCGTGGAGAATTTGAAAGGTCTTTCTAGAGAGGCTTGGCCTAGATTATGAACATCAAAGGTTTGGGATGAGGAGTAGGGTTGAGAGATTCTTCAGATACTTGAAGGAGAGAACTATTGTATTCCATAATAAGCTAAGTGCTAGAGACTATATGCAGGGAATAACCAATCTAAACATATTCCTAAACCTATTCAAGCTATACTACCAAACCATAAGATGAAGAGGTTGTTAAACATGCTTATCCGGACACTATCTCCATATATTACTGGATACTTATATTCTAAAAGTAAATCAAGCATAGTCTTAACAATAGATTTTAAACTCTTCTTTCTTCTACTCAATCCTTCCCCCCTTCAACGTCCCCCTAGACCATTCGATTGCCTTTCTCTCCAGCTCCGTTAATGGAGCTTCTCCTATTTTAAAATCGTTTTTCTCATCAAGAATAGTAATTAGCTTTCCATCTATAACCCTATATACATAGTATGTTCGATACCCTTTTATTGCTTACATACTTTCTGATAATTACAACTGTGTTTGGCGGGATAGTGTGGGTAGCCGGAGCCTTGGTAGTTCTACCTATCTCTACAATCTCAAATCTGCCTCCTTCATAGTTATAGGTTACAGCTAGAACTGGAAAACCCTGCGTCCACAAACTCCAAACCCACTCATGGAATCCTACAAACAGATTCTCCTTCACATCTACCTTTACCATTTCTCCCACCTCCTAACTAGAGATTATCTGAAGATATATGGGTGTTCATGGCTACCTCCTAGGCTTCCTTCTCAACTTAATTCCATGTACCGGGCATCTATCATATATTACTGGATATGAGAGACCGCATCTTACACAGTACCCCAAGCCACTACCATACCTAGGCATCTTGAATATTAATGGTCTGAATGTGAATGGGTTGAGGTCTATCATCTATAAGTTCTAGTTTTATCTATCTCCAGAAACTCTAAACATATTTTATCTTATCTCTTCTTAGATTTTTGTAGACTCGATCCCCCATTTTCAGCTTACCCTAAAATTCTTTTATTCATGGATTATAGTATGTTGTTGTAGACGGGGCCCCTGTATTTTAATGGGTCTGCGAGTAGGGGTCCCAAGAAAGAACTCGCAGACGACGTAGGATCATAGACTAAGAAAGCCAACCTTCAACAATCCAGTAGACTAGAGAAAAATAAAAACCAGTAAACAATAGATAAAAAGAGAACAACAATACACATCTCCCAAATTTAATGTTTAGATGGTAATGTAGGGTTTCCGAGCCCCCTGAGACGTGTCTGAAAAACGGCACCCCCTGGGCAATAATATTTCTTGCTCCCAGGGGGTGGGCTG
>Ga0209394_1000132_pt1 | contig 72521 bp, 51 predicted proteins | sample JNZ201metaG_FD_184122 | JGI IMG/M metagenome (GOLD analysis project Ga0209394, IMG submission 184122) | Hot spring microbial communities from Jinze hot spring, China to study Microbial Dark Matter (Phase II) - JNZ 20120812A (SPAdes) (version 3) ...
AATGACCCAATCTACTTGACACCACCAGAGCAAGTTGCGGCAATTTGTGGCGGCTATTGCAGTGACCCGTTTGCGGTTTTGGGCATGCACATTGTTGATATTGGGGCGGGGGACGAGGGACGAGGGGCGAGTTGGGAAATTTTTTCGCCCCACGCTCCATACCCCGCGTCCCGAGTTGTTACTGTTCGGGCATTTTACCCGTTTGCTGAAAGCATGGCAGTTCGTGCCCTTGACACAAATGAAGTTGTGCCAATGCGAAGAATTCACCCAGACGGTTTCTTTGAAGCAGTTTTTTGGGAACGGAGTGAGCCGTTTCCGTATAGGCTCATCTTAACGGACGGGACGGGGGACGCGGGACGCGGGACGAAGGAGTTTTATGACCCATATGCGTTTCCTTTGCTGCTGAGCGATTTTGACCTGCACTTGATTGCCGAAGGCAACCATTTTCGCTTGTGGCAAGTTTTAGGCGCACATATCGTTGAGGTTACCCCCAACTTTCCAATCACTGATCCCCAGTCCCTGATCCCTGCCGTTCGTGGGGTTCGCTTTGCCGTTTGGGCGCCTAATGCATTGCGAGTCAGCGTCGTTGGGGATTTCAACCGCTGGGACGGGCGAGTCCATCCAATGCGCTTCCGTCACGAGGCTGGAATTTGGGAGTTGTTTTTACCTGAAGAGGTTTTGGGTGGAACGGAAGGGTTGCTTTACAAGTTTGAAGTGAAAGGACGCTACGCCGACTACCTACAATTGAAGGCTGACCCCGTAGGCTTTTACCATGAAGTTCGTCCAAAGTCGGCATCAATCGTTTGGGATATCGGTCGTTACCGATGGAACGATGGTGAATGGCTTGCTCGCCGCCGAGAGATTCAGCGACTTGACAAACCTATCAGCATCTACGAAGTCCACCTCGGTTCGTGGCGGCGGGTTCAAGAACCCGATGGCAGTTGGCGTTGGATGACTTACCGAGAATTGGCGGAACAACTTGTGCCGTATGTGAAGGACATGGGTTTCACGCACATTGAGTTGTTGCCAGTGATGGAGCATCCCCTTGACGAATCTTGGGGTTACCAAGTAACGGGCTATTTTGCTCCGACTTCACGCTACGGAACTCCCGAAGATTTCAAAGCCTTCATTGATGCTTGCCACCAAGCGGGGTTGGGTGTTATTTTGGATTGGGTTCCCGCTCATTTTCCGAAGGACATGCATGGGCTCGTTTTCTTTGACGGGACGAACCTTTACGAATATGGCGATTGGCGAGGTGACCACCCCGATTGGCATACGAAAGTTTTCAACTTCGGTCGCAATGAAGTCCGCAACTTTTTGATAGCCAGCGCCCTCTTCTGGTTGCTTGAGTATCATGCTGACGGTTTGCGAATTGATGCCGTTGCTTCAATGCTTTACCTTGACTATTCACGCAAGCCGGGAGAATGGCAGCCGAACATTTACGGTGGTAACGAGCACCTTGAAGCCATTGATTTCTTGAAGCGGCTCAATGAAGTTGTGCATGAACAGGTTCCGGGCATCTTGATGGTTGCTGAGGAATCAACGGCATGGCCAATGGTGACTCGTCCGACTTATGTCGGTGGGCTTGGCTTTGATTTCAAGTGGAACATGGGCTGGATGCATGACACGCTCTTTTACTTCAGCAAAGACCCCATTTACCGCAAATATCATCACGGTGCCTTGACTTTTTCGCTTTGGTATGCCTTCAGCGAAAACTTCATTTTGCCGCTTTCCCATGATGAAGTCGTTCACGAAAAAGCGAGTTTGCTCGGCAAGATGCCGGGCGACCTTTGGCAAAAGTTCGCAAACTTGCGTGCTCTGTTTGGTTACATGTGGGCGCACCCCGGCAAAAAACTTCTTTTCATGGGCGGCGAGATCGCACAGTGGCGCGAATGGGATTACGCATCAAGCGTTGACTGGCACTTGTTGCAGTGGGAGAGCCATCAAGGTGTTCAACGGCTTGTCCGAGATTTGAATTGGCTTTACCGAAACGAACCTGCATTGCACGAGTGGGATTGCGACCACAGGGGTTTTGAATGGATTGACTTTTCCGATGCCGACAATTCAGTCATCTCCTTTGTGCGCTGGGCAAAAGATTGGCGAGACTGCGTCGTTGTGGTTTGCAATTTCACGCCCGTCGTTCGGCACGACTATCGTATCGGCGTTCCATTCGGTGGAGTCTGGAAGGAAGTTCTCAATACTGACTGGCAGCGATATGGAGGGACAAGGGACGAGGGGCATGGGACGGAAGTATTGGCGGAAGAGTTGCCTTGGCAGAACCGACCTTTTTCGGTTCGGTTGAATTTGCCACCATTGGCGGTAGTTTACTTGAAGCCCGGCGGCGATTTCGGAAAATGGCGATAAAATTTGGCATATACTTCAAAAAATCTGTCGCGCCACTAAAGGTTTTGCCCTTAGCAACCATAAGCTGTTTGCTGTGGCGATGAGTGAGGTGCCCATGTCAGCAGCTACTGCCATCCACAGCGTGGCAAAGCCAGCGATGGCAAGCAACACAAAGAGTGCCTTCATAAGGATTGAAAAGGCTGCGTTGAAATGGACAATTTTTGCGGCTTTTTTGCTGAGGTGAATTGTGAATGGTATCTTCTCAAGTTCGTCGCCCATCAGCGCCACATGTGCAGCTTCAAGGGCAATATCGGTTCCAACAGCCCCCATCGCTATGCCGACGGTTGCAGCGGCGATTGCTGGAGCATCATTGATGCCGTCTCCCACCATGATAGTGCCACCGTATTCATCGGTGAGCTTTTGTATTATCCCGACCTTGTCTTCGGGCATTAACTCAGCCCTCACATCATCAATGTTGAGCTTTGCCGCGACGGCTTTCGCCACAACGGCACTGTCACCGGTCAGCATTATGACCCGTTTGTTGCAATGTCTGCGCAAGTGCTCAATAACTGATGCTGCATCGCTTCGCAGCGTATCAGAGAGGGCGATGATGCCACACACATGTTCCCGTGTGCCGAGCAGGACTGTTGACTTACCCTCCGAATTGAGCTCCTCAATGATTCTTGCAACCTCGTCAATTGGAACATTGTGTTGCCTCAGCAGTTCAATGTGTCCAACAAAGTATTCGGCGCCATCAATTTTCCCGATAACGCCGAGCCCATGCACGGCTTTGAATTCGCTCATTCGCTTTATGTTGAGCGAGCGCCTTTTAGCCTCCTTTACAATTGCTTGTGCCAGTGGATGCTTGCTCATTGACTCAAGCGCCCCGGCGATGCTCAGAACCTCCTCTTCAGTATGGTCGTTCATCGGGATGACATCCGTCACCTGTGGTTCACCGGTTGTCAGCGTGCCCGTCTTATCAAAGGCTACAACTTTGATGCCCGCCAACTGCTCAACATAAATCCCGCCCTTTATGAGCACACCATTCTTTGCGGCTGCGGTGAGCGAGCACACTATCGCAACCGGGGTTGATATCACGAGTGCACACGGGCATGAAATGACGAGCAAAGTGAGCGCCCTATAAAGCCAAGTCTCAAATGCGCCATAGCCAAATGCCGCCGGAAGAATAGCAATGCAAGCTGCCATCGCAATTACGGTTGGTGTATAGTAGCTGGCGAACTTGTCCACAAACTTCTCCGCAGTTGAGCGGCGAGATTCGGCTTGCTCAACGAGCTTGACCATGCGAGCTATTGTGCTTTCGGAAGCTGTGTGAGTTGCCCTGATTTGAATTGCACCGTCAACATTTATGCTGCCGGCGAAGACTTTGCTTCCAACAGTTTTTATCACCGGGGCATGTTCGCCCGTTATTGGCGCTTGGTTTACATTGGCTTGTCCGCTTATGACGATGCCGTCAATTGGTATGCGCTCACCCGGCTTAACGACGACGATGTCACCGACACGCACATCATCCACATTGACCCTTGCTTCCTCGCCGTCGCGTTTGACCGTTGCCTCATTCGGGGCGAGCTTAAGTAGCTGGTGCAGTGCATCCCTTGCGCGCTGTGCGCTCATCTCTTCAAGCAGCTCAGCAACCACAAAGAGAAAGAGCACAACCGCTGCCTCTGAGAACTCGCCTATGGCAATTGCGCCAACGGCGGCAACGGTCATCAATGCCTGAACATTAAAGCGCAACCTTAAAACAGCCCTTGCAGCCTCAATTGCAATTGGTGCACCGCAGATGAGCGTTGCAGTTATGAGTGCCCACATGAAGAGCGCTTCATCCAACCTAAGCAGCTTTATGGTGAATGCGATGAGCAGCAATGCCCCAGAAACAGCGATCCTGATTATCGCTGCCACGACTGCGCCGTGCCTGCATGGCGCACCACAGCTGCATTTTAGCGATCGGAACTTATACATCCCCTTCTTGGGGCACCTCCGCCCGATGCTGCGAGCTTCCTACGGGGTGGTCGGCAGGTCTCCATCGCCGAGTCCGGAGAAATCGTGTCTGCCCATAAGTGCCCTTGCAATTGTCATTCTATCAGCGTAGTTGAGGTCGCCACCAGCCGGTATTCCCATTGCCAGTTGCGATATCCTTATGCCATACGGTCTCAAAAGATTGGCTATGTAGTGTGCCGTTGCATCACCTTCAACGGTTGGGTTGAGTGCGAGAATAATCTCCCGTATGGGCTCGCTCTTAAGCCGCTCTACAAGTTCGCTTATGCGCAGGTCTTCGGGTCCAATTCCATCAAGCGGTGATATGACGCCGTGAAGCACATGGTAGAGACCTTTGTATGCGCCTGAGCTCTCAATAGCCATCAAGTCAAGTGGGTCTGCAACGACGCAAATTGTGGACTGCTCCCTGTTCTCATCCCTGCATATTGGGCAAAGCTCCTCCTCGGAGAAGTTGAAGCAGCGCCTGCATGTCGTTATGCGCTCCTTGACATCAATGATCGCCTTTGCAAGTGAGAGTATTTCCTCCTTCGGGCGTGAGAGGATGTAGAATGCCAACCTCTGTGCCGTCTTGGGACCAACGCCCGGAAGCTTCTCCAACTCTTGCATGAGCCTTGCGAGCGTCGGCGTCAGCTCCATCGCGCATCACCGAGCTTAATGGATGTTTAGCGCGCTTTGAGCGGGTGGACATTAAGCAAAGAGTTTATCAACGGGAAGGTTGATTGGCATTCCGAGTTCGGCGAGCAATGAGCGCCACTTCTCCGCCGATGCCTCTTGAGCCTTTGCCAATGCGTCACGGACTGCAACAAGCACAAGGTCTTCAACGAGCTCAATCTCCTCAGGCTTGAGCAACTCTGGCGAAATCTTAATCTCAAGCAATTCGCCGGCGCCGGATGCAACGGCTTTGACGGCGCCACCTCCGGCTATGCCCTCAACTCTCATCTCGTCAAGTTCCTTTTGCAGCGATGTCACGCGCTCTTGAAGGTGCATCGCCTTCTTCATCAGGAGCTGCTGGAGCAGGTTGCGCATGATTTTGATCCCTCCCACTCAGTTTAACTTTCCGCAAACACGCAGGGCTGTTTTCACTCCGCGATCACTTCCGAGTGCGGGAAGATCCTGAAGAGCATCCTCATAGTGCTGTCCAGCTTGCTCTCTGAGCCTGCGCTGCCTTCGTCACTTGCTTCAGTTTCATTCTCCGCTTCAACAAGCTGAGCCTGTTCGCTGGCGGCGTCTTCGGGCGTCTGTTCACTTAATTGCAGCAGGTCCAAGTTAGCCAATTGACTTGTGTTTCTCGGTTCAATGAAACTTGTGCCCTTGAGCGATTTAAATGTGCTCTCGGTCAAACGCTTCATTTGCTCCGCTTGCTCAGAGAGCACAAACCTTATTGAGCACGCCCTTGAGAGCAATTTTGATGCTGCTTCCTCAACCGCCCTTCGCCTCTCCGGGTCTTCCATATACTCCTTTTGGAATGGGTGCGAAAGGGCAACGATGAGCGTGTCACCATCCACTCGCAAGAGTTCGCTGTCCTGAATTAGAGCGAATGTCGTCAGCTTACGGCTGCGCAGCATCTCAAGCACATTTCTCCAGAGAAGCTTCACATCGCTGCCATCGTCGGCATCATTTTCTGGCGCATCCTTTCCATCCGCGCTCATACTGCTATTCGCAACGCTGCGAGCGGCGTCGCCTTCAAACGCCTCGTCAGCGCTTGCCGCGTAAGCTGATGCGAGACTGGTATCACATGCAGGTTGCTGTGCGGTGACTTGCTCTACGGCTCCCATGGTTTTGGCGGCTGCCTTTTGTGCTTCAATCACGGTTCGCAGCAAGCCTATGTCAAGAGCGAGGTGAGGGTCGCTGCTCAGGCGCATCTCCCTTTCGGTCTCGGACAGGCATTCAACGATGCGTATAAGTTGCTCCTGTGAGAGCTTCTCACAAAGCACCCTCATAGTCTCAGCGCGCTCATCATCGCTCCCGTCTGATTCCGTCTTGCCCACATGCATGGCGAGCAACTCGCGCCCGAATGCCATTAAGTCTTTTACGAGTTGGAAGATGTCCTTCCCCTCGTTTATGGCGCTCCTAACTAACCTCCAACATGAACTCACATCGCCATCGGCAATTGATGACATGAGCCCATAGAGCAGCTCCTCGCTAACCATCCCAAGCAATGCCCTGACAGCTGCAGAGTCAACCCTTTCCTCGTCTGTAAGCAGCAGCTGTTCAAGCATGCTCAGGGCATCCCTCAGCGAACCGCTTGCAGCCTTCGCAATCAATGCCAGTGCATCCTTTGTCACCGTTGTTTTCACATTGCCGGCTTGTCGTTCGCTTTCAAGTATCTGCTCCATTCGCTCTACAATGAGCATCGGCGGTATCGGGCGGAAGTCAAACCTTTGGCAGCGTGATTGTATCGTTGGCGGTATCTTGTGAGGGTCTGTTGTGGCGAGCACGAATACGACATGCGCTGGTGGCTCCTCAAGCGTTTTGAGGAGGGCATTGAATGACGAGGCTGAGAGCATGTGCGCTTCGTCAATGATGAAAACTCGGTAGCGCAGTTGTGCCGGCATGAATGCCACTCGGCTCACAATCAATTCCCTTATTTGCTCCACTTTGGTGTGAGATGCAGCATCAAGCTCAATCACATCCATTGAGCTGCCATGCTGTATTGCCAAACAGGCTTCGCATTCACAGCATGGTCTTTCTGTCGGACCGTTGATGCAATTGAGCGCCTTTGCGAGCAACCTTGCAACAGTTGTTTTGCCCGTGCCACGCTGCCCGGCGAACAGGTAAGCGTGTGAAAAACGCCTCAACCTGAGGGCGTTGGTCAAAGCCTTCACAACATGGGGTTGTCCAACGACCTCATCAAAAGTCTTCGGGCGATAGCGCCTGTATAAAGTTTCGTATGGCATAGTGCGCCCCCTCCCGCACACCCTCCGAGTGGTGCCAATGAGCACAACGGAGTTAAAACGCATAAGTGCATCCAACATTATAATCGCATCACGCATTTCGGTTAAGCGAGCATCGCCAAAGCTGTGCCTTAAGTTGGGCAGGTTCGCAAGGTTGCATTGGAGCCGTAATTGGCGTCTCATTGTTCAGGCATCGGAAAGCGCAGGCATGCAGCTTGCGGTGCGTTGAGCAATGTCGTATGCTTTGACTTGATGCTGAAGCTCTCAACGCCATTTGTGGTTGCGCTGCGACCTTGTAAGAGAGTTATCGCATCAGCTCTTGAAAAGCTGTGCTCACAGTGGGGTGGACTGCTCTATGAGTTGCAAGGAAACTGGATGTGCCATTACAGCCGCTGTTCTCCTGCTCCTCATAGGTTCATCTTGTCCCGATGTTGAGTGGGTTAGTTCCCTTAAGGAGGCGCTTTCAAGTGGCGCAAAGCTTCGCCGTATAGTTGCCGTGTTCATCTACGATGCCAACTGCAAAGGATGCCTTGAGAGCAAGGCGCTCATGTTCTCCCCGGAGGAAGTGCAGCGGTTGATGCGCCAATTCGTTTGCGCCCTGTTGAATTTGAACGATGGCGATGGGAAGGCACTATGGAAACGCTATGTCGCCGGGAGAAGCGATGTCCTTCCGGCGCTCCTGTTTTTCTCAAGCGATGGTGAGTTGATTGACCTTGCCACGGGTTACATTCCTAAGGAGCCATTGACAGAGCTGTTGAAGCAGGTTCTCAGCGGCGTCACACTCGGTGATATCCTCGGGCGTGCCCAAAGCAATCCGAAGGATGTTAATGCCGCGTATCAAGCTGCAGTTGCCCTCATTGAGCGCGATCAGCTTGAGTTGGCTATGCCGTTCGTTGAGAGGGTGATGAAGCTGACGAAGGGGAAGGGAAAATATGCGTCGGCGCTCAATTTGCATCTCGGCACGAGGTATGCATATCGTGGGCAAGTGGAGCTCGCAAAGAAGCATCTCTCAATAGCTGCATCGCAGCGCGACGATGCATCTGTTGCTGAAGAGGCGCAGTTTCAACTCGCCGTAGTTCACTACTCGGCAAACGAGCTCAGGGAGGCTGCAAGGGTTTGTGAGCGCCTCATCAAAACGGCTAAGCGGAGGGAATTGGTCCAGCTCGCCACGAGCATGTTGCAAGTGATCAATGAACAGCTCAGGAAGCCGAAGTAGCGCTTTGTTGTGGCTACCATGGTGGCGTTAACTAACCATGTGGTTTTGCATCCATGTCAACATGCGCATCAAGGGATTTCACCATGCCATTCGCCCTCAGGAAGGCGAGATGGCTTTGGGGGCGAATCATCAGAGCCGTTCATCTGCTTGCCTGTTGGATTCGCAAGATGAGCGATGAGCGAGTTGCAGCATTGTTGCTTATGACGAGCGTTGGCTTATCGCCATCGCAAAGTATGGTTGCATTTATGGCATGCCTTGCCCGTAGCGATTTTGATGGCAATCCGACTGAGGCGCTTAAGTCCAGGCTCATCAGGGTGGCGGCATCATCAATCGCTATTGGGCGAATGCGCAAGCTGCCATTGAGGCGCGGCTCGTTCATCGTGGAGCTCCGTGTGGTTTCCCAATTCAGTGTGGTCACTTGGTCAATTGAGACATCGCATTCATCGGTGCGCAACATGCGCACCGAACTCAGCCCCAGTGTATTTGAAGCTTGAATGATGTCTTGTGGGAGGGAGCTCTCGGGTTGTGCATCATCTGATGTTGCAAGGTAGGTCTTTACTATCACCCTGCGCTTTATCGTTTTCAAATTCCTCTGGCTGTCCTCGCTTCGGCTCAGCTGTGGTGCTTCGTCAAGCGCCTTGATTAGCTCCCTTATGCGCGCCTGCCCAACGCCGGTGAGGACCTCTTGAGGACCTGTTACAACGAGCTTGTCGCCAAACGGCATAAAACGCAGCATCGGGTGAATCCCCGATTCCCTCAAGCGCTGTGCAACATCGTCGCTCTTTGCCCTGCTCAACTTAAATATCAGGATGACCGGCGGGCGAGTCAGCATTAACCAAAGTGATGGCTTGTAATCCCACCAGTAGGTTGGGTAGCCCCAATAGCAATATGGGTAGAGGACGACGACTGGATATTGCCATGGATAGTAGCCGATTGGTGGGAAGGTGTAACCCGCTGGCGGCTTATACAGAGGGCGTGTCGGCAGCATGATGTATTCCATTGATGGCGGTGGCGTGATGAACGAGAAGTTATGTGGGTAAGGGCTTGAGCCGATAATGCCAGCCATCGGTGCGCCGTAGCTCAATATGAGCGTGCCATCGCCAATTTGAAGCGCAAACACTTGTCTGACTTCTCCCACGGATTGCCCGCGCACATGGGTTGTAGCAAAGGTTAACAACGCCATCACAATGGCACCAACACACCTAATGCACTTCATCCGCCATTCACCTTCTTGCGCCTTAGGCGGTGTTGCTTGAACAAGGGCATACAGCAACGCCATAAAACATTCTGCTCTACCAACCTCGTCACTATCATAGGGGTATCTTGGCGGTTTAAGTCCGTGACATGTGATCACTGGCAGTCTTCGCCTATGGTCAACTCACACGGCTTTATTCCCTCTGGGACTTTTCTCCCGCTAACATCGCGGTAAGAAACGCCGCGCCACTTCACATGCCCGTCAAGGAAGAGTATGTTGAAACCATCAGCATGCCTCGCCTGCGGCATGTTATATTCGGGATAGTTGCCGCTTACTTGACTCCAGTTGGGGTCGTTTGGACCAGTTGGTGCCTGTGGATTTTGAGAGGCTGCAACTTGGTCATATATCTGGTAGTAGCCCGCTGCAGTTGAATCAGTGACTGCGACAGTTCCAGCTGGGTCTTCAACCTCAGACATGTGAGCCTTGTCAAGCCCTTGCAAGCCGGGCACTTCATTACCTTGCACGATCCCAGCTCTAACTGCGGCGTTCCACCAGAATGCCCCGTTATAGGCATACCCTATCTGCCTGCTTCTGTCATTTGGGTTTGGTCCACACGCTGGGTCTGTGCCAATGCATCCAACCACATCGGGCTCCCCCGGAGCTCCAAACGGCTTCTTGCCCTCTGGCACATCGGGGAAGAACCTCGGCTTCTCTGGGCATTTGAATATTTCCACATTCTTCACATACGGCAAAAGCGCCCACGCCCAACAGCACCCAACTCCGTGCGTCTTGAAATTGGGTTGGTTAGGACTGCCATAGAATGGGTCGCTGTCAGGGAGGAAGCCGTCGTAGTCTTCCGCATACATCATGATGGCTGTGCCAATCTGCTTCAGGTTGGACTGGCAACTTGCGTTCCTCGCCTTCGCGCGAGCGCGTGAGAAGACGGGGAACAATATCGCTGCCAGTATGGCAATGATTGTGATGACCACCAAAAGCTCAATCAGGGTAAACGCCAGCGTTGACTTTAACAGCTCGCGCTTCATGCCACTTCGCCTCCCGTGAGGTCAGAGTTGCGCTCCCCCTTTGGGATGAGAAGCTTGTCATCCTTCCCGTTTGGATGCGCATCCACAAATTCATTGTTGCAAAAATCCATCACCGATGTCATCCAGTTAGACGCTGCTATTTAGGTTGCGGTTGCTCTTGATCGCAAGTGCATTTGGCTGCAGTGTTGTCGTTCGTCTTTTACGGCGCTCATGCATTTTGGTGGGTGCAGCTTCGCGTGTGGCTTGTTTGCCATAGCCACTCACACTTCAAGCCGGCGCTACAGGCAGTAGCTTATGACTCCATATCCATTCGCATCCTCGTGGCATAATTGCGTTAGGAATTTGAACAGCCGTCATGTGCGATTTCGTGTTGTGAGGCAGGCAATGCCGTTTATCCATTTGCATCAAACCTCAAGGTGATCTCGTTATTGATTTTCGGGTGGCGAGGTGGTTCGCTGAATGAAGCCTTGCAAGGTGCTTGTCACAGATGCTCTTGCTCAAGTTGGCATTGAAATTCTGTCACAGGTCGCCGATGTGGATGTGCGTCCCGGCATAAGTGCCGAAGAGCTGAAATCCATCATCGGCGATTATGACGCCCTCATTGTGCGAAGCACAACAACGGTTACAAGGGACATAATCAACGCCGCCAAAAAGCTCAAGGTGATAGGCAGGGCTGGTGTCGGCGTGGACAACATAGATGTTGCAGCCGCGACTGAAAGGGGCATATATGTTGTCAACTCGCCGGATGCTGTAACCATAGCCGCTGCGGAGCATACGATGGCGTTGCTGCTCGCATTAGCGAGGCGCATTGTGCAGGCTCACTCGGATTTGAAGGCGAAGAGCAAATCCGGCGGGAGCGTTGACAGAAGGAAGTTCATGGGCATGCAGCTTGCCGGGAAGACAATCGGCATCATTGGCTTAGGACGCATAGGTAGCTATGTGGCGAGGCTCTCTCAGGTGTTCGGGATGAGGGTCATAGGCTATGACCCGTTTGTGACCCCGGAGTCAGCCCGCCAGAAGGGGGTTGAGTGGAAGGAGTTTGAAGCGGTCCTGAGGGAGGCTGATGTAATCTCGCTTCATGTGCCATTGACGGATGAGACATATCACATGCTTGATACGCGCCAGTTTGAGATGATGAAGGACGGCGTAATGATCATCAACACATCCCGTGGCGCAGTCATAAGCGAGGCAGCACTTTACAAGGCGTTGGTGGATGGTAAGGTAGCCGGTGCAGCAGTTGATGTTGTTGAAACTGAACCGCTATGGAGGAGCAAGCTCCTTGAACTTGACAATGTGATCATAACGCCGCATCTTGGCGCAAGCACGGTTGAGGCGCAGGAGGTGGCAGCAAAGGATATCGCTGAGCAAGTGCTTGCAGTCCTCCGCGGTGAGATGCCGAAGAATGCCGTCAACATGCCACCGCTCCCACCAGAGGTTAGGGAGTTCCTCAAGCCGTTTATGCTTTTGGCTGAACGCATGGGATGCTTCCAGAGTCAAATATGCCGTGGCGGGATAAAGCTCATCCAACTTTTCTATGCTGGGCAGCTTGCCTCATATGACACGGCACCATTGACCAATGCCTTCCTCAAAGGTTTCTTGGAGAAGAGGCTTTCCGAGAGCGTGAATTATTTGAATGCGCCACTCATAGCCCAATCAAGAGGAATTAGGTTCACGGATGAGCGCACCACGGAGGATGTTGGCTATTCAAGCTTGATAACTGCGAGGGTTATAACGACGCAAGAGCAGTGGACAGTCTCCGGAGCACTGATAAGGGATGTCGGAATGCGCATTGTGCGGATCAACCAGTATCATGTGGATGTGATACCCGAAGGGTATGCCCTCGTATTTGAGCAGTATGACAAGCCCGGCATAGTCGGCAGAGTCGGAACATTGCTCGGCTCGCACAACATCAACATTGCAAATATGCAGCTTGGGAGGGAAAGGGTCGGCGGGCATTCAATTATGATCATGCTCGTTGACAATCCGGTCCCAAGCGAACTCGTGGAGCAGATGAAGACATTCCCGAACATCATTGATGTGCGCTCAGTTTACTTCGGACCACCATTGTCGGAAGGAACTTAAATCCCCGAGAGGGGACGAGATAATGCCCGACGAACGCCCCCTCATATTGGTTACTAATGACGATGGCTATCTTGCCGAGGGGTTAAATCGCCTAACGATGGCGCTCCTCAAGATAGCCAATGTTGTAGTCGTTGCACCGGATAGACCGAGGAGCTCCGTGAGCAATGCAGTTACGCTCCACAAGCCACTCAGAGTTGAGTGCATACGCAGCGATAGGATGTGCACAATATATTCGTGCAACGGCACACCGGCAGATTGCGTTGCTCTCGGAGTGAGGGTGCTGTGCCCGAGGAAACCCGACTTGGTCATATCCGGCATAAATGATGGTGAGAATGTCGGCGACGATGTAATCTACTCGGGCACTGTGGCGGCTGCAGTGGAGGGTGCAACGCATGGTATAACTTCCTTCGCCATTTCAATAGCCACTTTAAATCGCCCACATCAGCAACCTCACTATGAGACGGCATGCGAAGTCGCCATCAGGCTCTCTCAATATCTGCTCAAGGAGGGGTTGCCTCCGGACTCGCTGCTCAATGTCAATGTGCCAAACTTGCCGCTCTCGGAGGTGAAGGGCGTAGCCGTGACATCTCGTGGGCGGAAGCGGTATGTCGGAGAATTGGAAATGCGATATGACCCTCAGGGGCGTCCATACTACTGGCGTGGTTCTGAATGCCCGGTCATTGAGGATGTGGAGGGAACAGATGTCTCGGCTCTCGCAAAGGGTTACATCTCCATCACTCCGCTTCAAACGGACAATACCAACTTTAAACTGTTGCCGTCCCTAAGGGAACGGTTCAAAGATCTCCTGTAAGGCGATTGGCAGTTAATCCACTCGCTGGGAGCTGCAGCGCAAAGCCGTATCAATCCACTCAAGCTTGATTTGCGCATCTGTGCGTCTGATGCCTCTAACCACATGAGCGGAGCTTGTGAAACATGTAATGCAGTTCATCCTCATCGTCGGGGCTGTTTCACCCGATCACTTGCACATACACTCGCCTGTTTCTCGGTCCATCAAATTCGCAGAAGAATATGCCCTGCCATACCCCGAGTGCGAGCCTGCCATTTGTTATTGGGATGTATACGCTGCATCCGACGATTGTTGATTTGATATGGGCATCGGCGTTGCCCTCAATGTGTGTATAGTGCGGTGACACCTGCGGTATGAGTTTCTCAAGTTGCGTTAGGAGGTCTTTGGTCACTGATGGGTCGGTATTCTCATTGATGGTGACGGCAGCGGTTGTGTGTGGAACGAATACGCAGCACACGCCCTCCTTAATCCCGGATTCACGGACTACGGATGCGACTTGCTCGGTAATGTCTATTAGCTGCATGCGCGAGTCGCTCCGTATCGTTATCGTCTTCACAGCTCTCACCACTCCCTGCATGCAGCGTGTTTCGTTGCCTGATGCTCATTTTAGTTCGTCGGTTAACTTTATCCCATGCAACTCCATTCAACATCAAGTTGCGCGGCAATGATTATCCATTTCGCAAATGGGTTACCATGGCTTTGATGTTTGCAAAGGTGGAGCTGTGCGGCTGGTGACATTCCACGCTGGTGTGCAATAACCAGCGCCATCAGATGATGCCCCTCACTGCGGCTTAACGGGCAAACGAACGCTGTTGGTTAGAGTGTCTCCCAATGGACAAGGTCATCAAGCTTTCTCCTCGGCGTCGCCCAAGGTTGCTCAGCCGGATAGCCAATTGGGAGTATCGCCACAGGGCGCAGCCCCTTTGGAGCATTTATTGCTCTTGCGACGGCATCATCGTCAAATGCGCCAATCCAGCAGCTTCCCAAGCCGAGTGCTGTGGCTGCAAGGTGTGCAAATGTGCAAGCTATTGTCGCGTCTTGAAGCGAGTAAAGTGTCGCCCCACGCTGCCCGTAGCGGATGGCAGAACGCTGCGGGTTTTGGACGAAGACGAGCACCACGGGCGCTTGAGCAATGAATGTCTGTCCATAGGCAGCCTCTGCAAGTTGCTGTTTCCTCTTTGCATCTCTAACGACCACAATCTCATAGGCTTGCAAGTTGCCAGCTGATGGCGCTGAGTTTGCCGCCTCAAGTATGCGCCTCAAAATTTCGTCGGATACCTCCTTTGAAGAGTATGCCCGTATTGAGTGTCGCCTCTCAAACACCTCAAACAGTTCCATCAGCCTCACCCCCATTAAGCCACTTGAAGTTGCCTCAGATGTAGATGCGATATGTCTCCACACCCTTAACTGGACCATATATGCCCCAAAAGCTTCCGAGTGTGTAGTCTCCGAGTATTAGTCCGAGGAAAAATGGTATGGCTTTTCTGTGCGCTTGTATTCCGCCAAAGCGCAGGATGAAATATTTAGCCATCCAGCTTATGAGGAAGGCGAACCAGAAGTAGTCCATCGCAAACGATATGGCAAGTGCATAACCGGCGTGGTGCAACGGGAAGGCGGTGAATGATAACCGCAGCCATCGCAGCACAATGACAACTGCTGCACCGCCAACCATCCAATAGATGTTTCTCCACTGCCTCTGTTGAGGGCTTGTCAGCCAGCTTGCCAGCACATTGAATGACTCCCACCCGACCCAATTCTTGAATCCCCTGCAGCGCGTCACAGCACCCTCACGGTAGCAAACATGCAAGTTAGCCCAGTATGTAATCGGCATGCCGAGTGCAAATGAGGCTACGAGCAGTTTCATCATTGCCCTCTGTGGTATGCCCATCACTTGAGCCATCTTGAACGCTTCCATTTGGTTCGGCATAGGATGGCATCTATAGCCGCGATTGAACCAGTGAAGCATGTTGATCGCCAAAAGCTCTTTCGTGGGGAAGCGCGATGTCCCGAAGATGTCAGCGATGACAAATCTCGGTTGAGCGAAGTAGATCTCATGTGGTGCGCCGAGTTCAGCGCGCACCCTCGTTATTGCGAGGGCATAAGAGAAGTAGATGGAGTAGAAGGCAACTGTTGAGAGCCAACCCATACCGATGCGGAAGCTGAACCAACAGATGCCCACAGCCCCAATAAGCACCAATGCGAGTGCGAGCCTGTATGACATGCATTCCTCTGGGTCATCCTTGCCGTGGATAGCCCTTCTGATTACCTCCTTGAGCCAGTGCCTTGAACCGAGCAATGCGCATACCCCGAGCACAATCCAAGAGCCGGCAGCCTGTTGGTTGAAGAACGGGTAGCCCTTGACTTGATCCCAGCCGAATGTTGCCCCAAAGAGCTGCTCGGCAAAGCGCACGAGGAAGAAGAACCAACACGACAGTGAGAGGTCAAGCGGAAGCAAGTAACACAGACCTATCGCAAACGGATACATGGATGTGCGCAGCGGTCTTATAGCGCTCCAAGGGCGATTCGTGATGAAGTCATGCCAGTTGTAAAGCTTGATGTAAGTGAAGTATGGGAAGCTCGGGTAAAGTTGGTGAAGCCCGTTAACGATGTCAATGAATGCAGCTGTAGCGAAGCCAAGCCACATTGAGCTGTTCAACCAAAATGAGCGAATCGCTGTCGGGTGAACCATCGCCAATGGGAGTTGAATGATTGGGAAGGCGAGCCTTTCGTGTTCCGTCCATTGGCGCCTAAGCATCGCATTCAACCCGAACATGATGCACAGAAGGAAGGATATGAACAGCGTCCACCACGAGAGCGCCTTTGCCCATGTTAAAATGGTCAGAGCATCATACGGCGAGCTGTCACCAATGTAGAAGCCACGCAGCACCTCTTTATCGGTCACCGTCAGCCACTTCGGGTAATAATCAAGGAACAGGTCAGCCCACCTATTAGCTGGTGACTCATACCAAATTGCGTGAGCTATGCTGCCAAACAAGTTTTGGAGCATGTCATGCCCGCTGAGTGAGCTTGATACCACAAGCATGACATAAACTGCAATCAGCTCCGCCGGGGATAAACCGAACCCGGTAAGCCTCTTCAATGCGCCGTTCAGTAGCACAACACACAGCAAGATGAAGATTGGGGTGATGAACAGCGGCAAGCTCGTTGTGTCCAATGTATACCATCGCACTTCCACAACGGTTGTCCAGTAAACATTCACAACCATCAAGGGGATGCCGATGGCAAGCGCACGCCATGTTATTCCCTTTTCCGAGACGCCCACAGAAACCGCATTTGCCATCCCAACTTGAGTGCCCTCAGAGAGCGGGTTCAACTTTCCTTCCCTCGCTTGATCTCCCTTGAGGTTATGTGCATGTGAGTTCATCTCGCATCGCTGTGCATCCTCACCACATAATCAGTTAGAGGCAGTTCAAGGATGAGAGCATCTTCCGGCGGATTTGAATAGTAGCCGCACCTCACTCCAACGGGTCTGAAGCCCCATTTTTTGTAAAGTTGTTGTGCAGCCTCATTGCTGCGCCTGACTTCGAGCACAGCTATTTCAGCACCTCTCCTAAGTGCTTCCTCAAGCAACATGCGCATCAGAGCGCTTCCTATTCCCCTTCGCCTAAAGTCTGGATGGACGGCAATCGTCGTTATGTGAGCTTCACCGCCTGCGGTCCACATCCCGGCATAACCTACAAGCTTCCCCTCAAGCCTTGCGACGATGTAATATGTGAATTCGCCTTGAAGTAAGTCGCTCTCAAACATGCCTCGCGTCCAAGGTTGCGTGAAGCACATCCGTTCAAGTTCCATCACTTCATCCAGATCGCTCAATCTCATCCTCTCAATGCTCAACTGTGAAATGTCCCACTCATCCAATCCCTTTCCCATCGGGGCTCACCACTCTCACTGCGTGTGTTCGCGTGTTATATGTAGCGGCGTTCGTTGAACAGCATCACCGAAGCTCCCTTTCACAAACCAATTATGACGAGCTGCTTCCCGTGAGTGGGCGTTTTAATGTATCTCGCCGCAGCCGAGGTTTACATCCAGTCCATTTCAAGCTATAATGTGTAACCAGCAAAGCTGGTGAATCCATCGTCGCCTTTGCCGCTCATGCGGATGCGTAAGCCATCGCAGCTACTACAACCCATTTGAGGGGGAGTAGTAGCGCGTATCCGAGAAAGGTGACGATGGTTAATTGGTAGCCGCTTCCCTGAGCGGCGGAAGCAGGCGTTTTATTTTTGCCAACCGTGAGCCGGAGGTGCGTATGGTGACGCTGAACCGTTTGCGTAGTGAGCTTTGCGAGCGTTCACAAATCTATGTCGGACCAAGGGATGTTGAAAGAACGCTGATGGCGCTTCGCACCACTGACGACATTTGGGAGGTTGTTGAGCGCAGCCAAGTCCCAATGCGAGTCCTTTGCACGCTCCTTGAGCTGCTCAATGAGCACGGATTCATAGAGGTCGTGGATGGCTCAATCAGGCTAACAGAGAGCGGCAAGCAGCTGTGCGATGACAATGGTATAGCTCCGTTCGCTTCGGCACTTTGCAAAAGTTGCTGTGGTAGGTCGGTTGACATAAATGCTTTGGGGAACGATGTCATTGAAAATTTCAATCGCATATCGCTTGAGCGTCCGGATGCGATTCAGGAGTTTGACCAGGGGTTCGTCACCAATGAAACGACGCTTGCAAGGGTTGCATTCATGCTCCATCGCGGTGACTTGGAGGGGAAGGAGATAGCAGTGATTGGTGACGATGACCTTGTAAGCGTAGCGTGCGCTTTAACCGGGAAGCCGAAGAGAGTGGTTGCCCTTGACATTGATGAGCGCCTGATCGCCTTCATTGAAGCTGTTAAGGAGAGATATTCATTGTCAAACCTTTCAACCATCCGGCACGACCTGAGGGAACCATTGCCTGATTGGATGGTGGGCGCTTTTGATGTCTTTTTCACCGACCCGACCGAGAGCTTTGTCGGCTTTAAAGCCTTTGTTGAGAGAGGCTTGAAATGCCTGAAGGGTGCAGGTTGCAGCGGTTACTTCGGGCTTACGCATGTTGAATCGTCGCTGAAAAAGTGGCACAACATACAGAGCTTTCTCATTGAGCGCGGCGCCGTCATAACCGACATAATTGACATGTTCAACCACTATGTCAACTGGGGCTACATTGAGAGCATGCGTTCTTGGGAATGGCTACCTGTAAAGGTTCTTCCGAAGGGGGTTTGGTATAAGTCGGCACTTTATAGGATTGAGTGGCTTGAGCCAGTTGAATTGGTGATGGAGCGATATGAGGGCAACATCTTTGAGGATGAGGAGGCTGCTACTACATGAGCCATTGTGCGTTTGAACCGGTGAAGACAATTTACTTGGTCAGCGGTGCAGCGGAGGGCTGCACACCGCTAAACGCGTTTGACAATGCATTGATTGAAGCCGGCATAGGTGACCTTAACCTGATCAAGGTGAGCAGCATAGTTCCAAAGGGTGCTCGCCTGATCGAGGGCAAGCCCAACATACCGAAGGGAACAATAGTTCCGTGTGTGTATGTTGCTAAGGTGGGAACTGTTTCGGGGATGCAGCTTGCGGTTGGTCTTGGTATCGCAGTTGATGAGGATGGATTTGGGGTGATCATGGAAGCCGAGGGGGAGGATGGAAAAGAGCTCAGGTCGCAAATCATGATGATGCTTGAGGAGGCATTTGAGGTGCGCGGGTTAAAGATCAACGACATGCGCATGGTCGTCTCCGAGCACAAGGTTTGCAATACCGGTTGTGCTGTTGCTGCAGCCGTCTTTTGGAGGGAATAGTTTTTGCCGCATTGCCCTGCGGTGCTCAATGAGCAGTCTTTACCGTGATGGATCATGAAAGAGTGTCATCCGATGAAGGAGGTGATGGAGATGGCGATGAAGGTCGCCGAAGTTCGCCGCACAAATAAGTTGCAGTTAAAGGAGCAAGTAAGGGACAAAGCAACGGAGCTCAAAGTGAGCCACTCCGAAGCCCCTCCGGATGGCAGGCCGGTTGGAAGGCAGCTCATCATGGAGTGTTGGGAATGTAACGAGAGGATCTTTTCCCGAGAGGAAGTTGAGCGTGCTCTCCTTGAGGCAGTCAGGAGGGCAAATGCCAACTTGCTCGCAACGCATGTTCACGAGTTTCAGCCACAGGGTGTCAGTGCCGTTGCTGTGATTGCTGAGTCTCACATCTTCATCCACACATGGCCCGAGATGGGCTTCATAGCGTTTGATGCATTCACATGCGGTGAGAAGGCGATACCAGAGGAAGCCGCAAAGGTTGTGAAGGAGATCTTTGAACCGCGCCGAATCAAAATCTACGAGTTGCAGCGAGGTCGTTGGCCTTGACTCACATTGAGGATGAGTTCTTCACCGAAGAACAAACTGATAATGTGCGCTTCTCGCTGCGCGTGAAGAGATGGCTCAGCCGCAGGATGACCAAATACCAGTTGCTTGAGATCGCTGAGACTTATGAGGTTGGAAAGCTGCTTGCGCTTGATGGGAAGGTCATGCTCACCGTGAGTGACGAACGATTCTATCACGAGATGCTCGTTCATCCGCCAATGGTAATCCATGCGTGCCCGCGGAGTGTCCTTGTTATTGGTGGCGGTGATGGCGGGACATTGCGCGAAGTCTTGAGGCATCCCACTGTTGAGAGGGTCACCATAGTTGAGTTGGATGCCGAAGTGATTGAAGAATGCAGGCGATGGCTCCCGGAAATTTCACAAGGTGCATTTGAGGATGAGAGGACAAACATCGTCATTGGCAGGGGGGAAGAGTTCGTTGAGCGGTGTGCCGGTGAGTTTGACATCATTATCGTTGATTCAACCGACCCTGTGGGGCATGCCGAACCGCTATTCAGTGAGCCATTTTACCGTGCCTGCAAAAAAGCATTAAAGGACGGCGGCATCCTTTGCACTCACTGTGGCACACCGTTCTATTTCAAGGACAAGGTTAACGAAATCATCGGGCGCTTAAGGGCGGTCTTCAAGAATGTGCGCTTATACACCGGCTTTGTGCCAACCTATCCGAGCGGGCTGTGGGCATATTGCATTTCGTCGGATGGGAGTTTGGACTTGTGCTTGAAGGATTTGGAAAGGGTTTGCGAAGCGAGGGGGTTATCAGGTTGCTCCTATTACACCCCGAAGGTGCACGAGGCTGCATTTGTGCTGCCGGCATTCATAGAGGCTTTGATTCAGGACGGTTAAGCTGTTGGCTACATCACCGTTGATATTGGCTTTCTCTCCCAGATGCCATCGGGAAGGGCAGCAACCATGTGCTAAGGGCGCGCGGCATGGCAGGACAACGCGATATAATCGCAGGATAGACATTCGGCAACTTGCGAAGGGGGCATGAAGCATGGACGAACAAAAGCCTTTTGAAGCGGGGGAAATTGAAGAGCATGAATTGCGCGACTACGAGGAAGCTGGTGAAGAGGAGTATCATGAAGTGAGAGCCGACGAATCAATTCAGGCTGAATCTGAAGGGCAGCAGGATGTGGAGGTTTCATACCAGAGGGGGCGCTCTGCGGTAGCCGAGCGCCAAAGGGCGCAAAGGGTGAGGAAGCGAGCGAGGAGAAAAACCCGTCAAGTGGTTCAGATCACGGAGGAAGAAATTCAAAAAGAGCGCCTTCGCTCCTATGAGTTGCTGTTCCTTGTGGATGCCGCAATTGACCGTGAAGAGATAGATCGCACAGCTGCTGCCATAGTTCAGAGGATTGAGCAGGGTGGTGGACATGCTGAGAATGTGCGTGTCTCAGAGGCACGCCGGCTTGAATATCCGATTAAGAGACGCACACACGGGATTTATGTGCTCATAAATTTCAAGGCGCCGCCGAGCGTGGCAAGGGAATTAGGGACTATGCTGCGCTTCAATGAAAATGTGTTGCGTCATTTGCTCATCTTAACAAAGCACAAGACAGAACCCGAGTAGGAGCTACTTAATCGCCCTTGACGGGGGTGAAGGCGTCATCAGATTGAGTGATAATCAGATTGGTGAGCAGTTCTGAGGGCGGCTTCTGGAAACTACTCGCATGAGGTGAAATGGAGTGGTTAATCAAGTTGTGATTGTCGGCAGGCTCACGAGGGATCCTCAATTGCGATATACAAGGGCTGGTGTGCCTGTCACATCGTTTGTAATAGCAGTTGACCGCTATAGGCGCAACGCGGTTGGAGAGCGAACCACCGATTTCATACCTTGCGTGGCATTTGATCAGCAGGCTGAATTCGTGGGGCAGTTTGGGCGGAAGGGGGCATTGGTCAGCGTTGAAGGCAGCTTGCAAACGAGGCGCAGGGTTATGCCAGATGGTCAGCAGCGTTGGATTGTTGAAGTTCGCGTTCGGCGAGTGCAGCTGCTTGAGCGCCGTCGTCCTGCAGCCTCAGAAGCTATGCCGCCTGTGGAAGCACCATCAACTAAAGCCGTGCCGCAGGTTGAAGATGAGCTTGCAGCGCCAATTGAGGATGAGTTCCCTATGGAGCTTGCCGATTTGGAAGAGCCAATAGAGGATTTTGACCTCGGCGAGGGTGAAGAGCAACTCCCAATTTGAGGGCTAATTAAGTTCGCCCTCATCACGCCGAATGTTAACCGCATTGGATTGCACAACGGAGGTGCAAGTTATTATGGCTCGCAAGAAGAAGCGTCCCTGTCCATGGTGCATGGAGAAAGTCAGCTACATTGACTACAAGAATGTGGCGCGCCTTCGCCGATTCATTTCCGAGAAGGGAAAGATACTTCCGAGGCGGCAAACTGGCGTTTGCGCAAGGCATCAGAGGCAACTTGCCGTTGCGATCAAGCGCGCAAGATACATGGCGCTGTTGCCGTATGTGGTCTATTGAGTGCCTCATTTCCATCCCTTACCCGAAGCTGCCTCAGAGTGGCAAAGTCTCTTGCCAACCCCACTGGCAAGGCATTGCGATGCGGGGTTGATCAAAAGTGCGCGGTCTGCTTGAGCGCATATTGAGCCACCGTGAATTTGAGCGCCTATTGGCGGAGCTTAACGGCGGCGCAAAGTGGTTAGCAGTTGACGGGGTGAGGGTTTGCGGGTGGAGCGTTGTGGTTGCAGCAATCGGATTGAGGCTCAAGCGAACTTTGCTCGTCATCGCACCAACACAACAGCATGCTGATAGGCTCTACGAAGATGTGAGGGTGCTTTGGGCAGGGGCTGATGAGGCAGTTGAGCTGCATCCGAGGCTTTACCGTTTTCCGAGCTTGGGTGATAGCATCATCGGGAGAGACCCAGATGAAGTTTCATCGCGTGAACGGCTTGCATGCTTACTCGCCATCGCAGGGCGCTCGGACTGCGTTGTAATTGCACCGGTTGAGGCGCTCATCCATCCGACTGCATCAAGGGAGGCGATCAGAAAATGCAGCATCAAATTGCGGCGCGGCAGCCGCATGCCGATGGATGCGCTCATTGATGGGCTCCAAAGCGGCGGTTATAGGCATGCTGCCGAAGTCCAAACCGTTGGCGAGTTTAGCAAGCGCGGTGGCATCGTTGATGTCTTCACACCATCGCATGAACTCCCATTGCGGGTTGAATTCTTCGGGGACGATGTTGAATCAATCAGGGAGTTTGACCCGCAAACGCAGCGTTCCATTCGCCAGATTGAGGAGGCGACTATAGCTCCGGCGCAGGAATTGCCACTGCCACAGGATAGAAGCGCAGTTGCTTCAGCCATCATTGAGTCAGCCGAAAAGCAGGCACATATGTTGCGCCTATCCGGGAAAGGTGAGATTGCAAGGGCTTTGGTTGAGCAAGCCAAATTGGATGCCGAGAGGGTGATGCGCGGCAGCTCTTTTGAGGGTGCAAGTTGGTATTCGCTCTTTTCAAGCGCGCCGCTGCAGTATCTCACTGATCACCTCCCGGATGGGTCAATCATACTCTGGCTTGAACCTCACGATTGTATGGTCAACTGTGAGCAAACGCTCGCACGCTTGAACGATGTGCTTAACGACCTTGCGAGCACTGGCGATGTCCTGCTTCCACCTCAAAGCCCATGGATTGACTTCGACGAGCTTTTGAGAAGGTGCAAGCGCTTCCCAAACATGCTCTGTTCAATAGCTCACGAGTTTGGCGCGGCGAAGTTGAGCGGGCTTACTATCCCGATGCGTGATGGCGAAGTTAACATGCCGTTAATGCGTTTCTCCATTCCCATACACCATGTTGAATCCTTCTCCGGTCGGTTGAGGGCGCTCATTGGAAGGCTGTTGGAATGGCTTGATGGTGGCTTTTCCGTAACCATCGCCTCAAAGCACTGTGAGCGCATCAGGGAGATGATTGAGGAGTTTTCGTCCGACTGCCGGAGGGAGATACCGCTTGTGAGGTTGAGCCCCTATGAGGCGCCCCGAAGCGGTGTCGTGAGCCTCATCAAAGGGAGCTTGTCATACGGCTTTATCTTTCAAGGGACATCACTTGTTGTGCTCACCGATTCCGAACTGTTCGGCTACCCGCCGGTGAGGAGAGCCAAGAGACGATTCAAATACACCGCACCGATAGCTTCACCGAACGAGCTCAAATCCGGAGACTATGTCGTGCACATACAGCATGGCATAGGGATTTTCAGGGGCGTGGTCAGGCAGAAGATATTGGGTTCGGAAGGGGATTACCTGCTCATTGAGTATGCTGGTGGCAGCTTGCTTTATGTGCCTGTGTCTCAGATTGACAGGGTGCAAAGGTATGTTGGTGCTGATGGTGGTGAGCCGGCACTAAGCTCTCTCACGGGCACAAGATGGGTAAGGCTGAGGCAGAGGGCGAAGCGCGGTGCTGACGAACTTGCAAGGGAGCTAATTGAGCTGAAGGCAATGAGGGAAGCCGGTGATGGGTTCGCATTCAGCGATGACTCGCCATGGCAGATTGAGATGGAAAGCGCCTTCCCATATGAGGAGACGGAAGACCAGCTGAGGGCAATTGAAGAAGTTAAGCGTGATATGATGTCGCCAAAGCCCATGGATAGGCTCATATGCGGCGATGTTGGTTTCGGGAAAACCGAAGTGGCTATAAGAGCGGCATTCAAAGCGGTTCAAGATGGGAAGCAAGTGGCGATGCTTGTTCCGACGACTGTGCTCGCACAGCAGCACTTCAACACATTCAAGCAAAGGTTGGCACCGTATCCGGTTAACATCGCGATGTTGAGCCGCTTCCTGCCGCAGCATGAGCAAAGGAAAGTGATTGAGGGGCTTCGCATTGGCTCTGTTGACATTGTTATCGGGACACATCGCCTGCTATCGGATGATGTCAAATTCCGCGATCTCGGATTGCTGATCATTGACGAGGAACAGCGCTTCGGGGTTCGCCAGAAGGAGAAGTTGAAAAGGCTCAACCCGACCGTTGACATACTCGTGCTCTCCGCCACGCCAATTCCAAGGACACTTCACATTGCCCTGAGCGGTCTCACGGACATAAGCACGATAAACAGTCCACCAATTGGAAGGAGACCAGTCCGCACATTCCTGATGCAATATGACGAAGATGTCATAAGGCAAGCCATACTCAGGGAGCTTGAGAGGGGTGGGCAAGTCTATTATGTCTACAATCGCGTGGATGGCATCAATCATGTTGCGGAGAAAGTTAAAAGGCTCGTGCCGCAGGCACGCGTTGCAGTGGCTCATGGGCAGCTCCCCGAAGAGCGCTTGGAGAGGGTCATGATGGATTTTTATCAGCGCAAGTATGATGTGCTCGTTTGCACGACGATCATTGAGAACGGTTTGGATGTGCCAAATGCGAACACGCTTATAGTGGAAGGCTGTGAGCGTTTCGGGTTGGCACAGCTTTATCAGCTTCGCGGCAGGGTTGGGCGTTCCGACAGGCAGGCGTATGCTTACCTCTTCCACGAGCACCCGAGGCGCTTGAGCGAAGCCGCAAGAAAGCGTTTGGAAGCACTGCGCGAGTTTACCGACTTGGGCTCAGGGTTGCGCTTGGCATTGAGAGACCTTGAGATAAGGGGCGCTGGCAATTTGCTTGGTCCTGAGCAACACGGCTTCATCAACGATGTCGGCTTTGACCTTTACATGCAAATGCTATCGGAGGCGATAAAGCGTCTCAAAGGTGAGCCGTTGCCAGAGCGCCCAAAGCTGCCCGAAGCTGACTTGCCAATACGAGCCTTCATACCGGAAAGCTATATTGCCGATGAGATGCAGCGCTTAAGCATCTACAGGAAGATGGCTGGTGTGCAGACCATTGAGGATGTGAACGCAATTGAAGCAGAGCTTGCCGACCGCTTCGGACGCATACCGATGGAAGCCCACAACTTGCTCTCCGTCCTGCGAATCCGAATAAAGGCAAGGAGGGCACATGTGGCTTACATCACGCACGATGGAAGGGATGTGATCGTGAAGTTTTATGGGGTTAGGAGGCTATCGGATGTTTCGCTTGCGAGAATATATGCAGCAATGCGAAAGCAGTTCTCAGTGGCGACGCTCAATTCGGTCAAATTCCATCACGATCAATTCACCGTTGAGTATGGCATGCTGACTGAGCAAACCATGCTCAAGCTGATTGAGGGTTTGCTTGACGCGCTTGCCGAGCATCCTCCAACGCCGCCTCAGGCATAGTTTACTTTGCGCTTTCAGCAGGCTTCAATTTGCCCCTCCCCAAACCCCCGCAAGCGGAGTTGCTCAGACGAATGCAGGATTGCCTCTTTTGCCCGCCAGTGAAGTTTGGGTGAGCATCATCCTCGGCGTCTTTACAATTGCTCAGAGCGAGCTATACTGTAAGCAGCTGCCGTAATGCAGCAGCACAAGTAGTTCGTGCCTTCCCCGATGTCATCAAACCGCGTCGGGCTTCCACAAAGCCGAGGCGGTGAAGATGCATTTGGGGCGGGTGGTAGAAAGGAGGTTCGACGCGGTGAAGAAAGGCACCGTCAAGTGGTTCAACGACCGCAAGGGTTTCGGCTTCATCGCCCAAGATGATGGCGGACAAGATGTGTTCGTGCACTTCTCCGCCATTGAGGGTGAAGGTTACAAGACCCTGCGTGAGGGCGACAAAGTTGAGTTTGAGGTTGACTCAACGCCCAAGGGTCTGCGTGCGAAGCGTGTTCGTGTTGTCCGCTAAAGTGATAAAGTGATAACATGGTAGCTTTTGCACCGCCCAGGAGATAAGTAACCCATCGCTGCCGCGTGCAGCGGTGGGTTATTTTTACTATGCACATCTGCTGACGAAGCGCTATGGTAGAAGCCTTACCTTAGCTGTGAATGTGAGCGTTGCCTTGCCGGATGGTGGCACTGGTATCGTGAATTCGGCGGTCATGGCATCCCTTCTTTTCCATTCATGACTTGACTGCGTTATCTCCCACTCCAAGCCATATCCGAATGGTTGGCGGAGTTGCACGATTACCTCTTTCTCCTTCCCATTCGTGATGACCACCTCTACTGGCACTTCCCGTTCCTTTGCAGTTAAGGCTGTGAATTTGACCTGCCGCCAAGAGCCGACGATGTCAAATGCGCCGCCTATATCCAACTCAACCCTTTGTCCCTTGCCTATATGTGCAATTGGTGCCTCGCCGATGAAAATCGGTCTCCCATCAGAGCCGAGCTTATGCAGCTTAACTTTGCCGGCGGGCAATGGGACACCAAGCCCATGCTTTTCTTCGTTCACAAAGTTGATCATGATTCGCGTTGGGAGCCTTTCCTCTCTGGCTCTCACATCAAACACAATTCCGGGTGCCGTAATGACAAACTGCTTCTCCACCTTTGCGCCCCTTGCAGATACGATTCCGAGCCTTAGAGAGCCCCTCCCCTCAAGCGTTACCTTCTGGGGTATGTCGTAAAGGTGATACTCAAAGAACGGCTCTTCGGTGACTATTCCTTCACCGGGTGCTGGTGCTGCGGCTCTTGCAAACTCAACTTGCCTGCGAAATTCAGCTCGGTCTCTCAACACCCTCAATACCCCGGCAACAAGTTGCAGCTTGGCATAAGGAAACGACATGTCGGTGTTGTTTTGCACATTTGCGTATCCAATGAGGTCCATGCTGCTATCCTCTTCGGAAATGGTGGCGATGTAATCGGTGCTCCAGTTCAAGCCGGATGTGATGTAGGTTAAGGAAAGGTTGTGCATCCTCGTCTCCTTTGATTTGGCGAAGACGAGCAAGCGCGGCTTTAAGACCATATCCTCCGGCATCTCTGAGAGCACGACCATGCCGGGCGGATATAGCAGGAGCTTCTCTCCGGCTTTGACCGTTGCAGGGCGAGCGCCATCAACTGCGAGCAATTGCCCCTCAATCTTTTCGGCTATACTTCCATCCTCGGCATAGCGTATGATCGTGATCGTTTTTCCAATGCTCTTTTCAAGCAGTGCTGATGGCGTTGGGCGATTGGCAAGCAGTTTGTGCATGGCCATTTGAATGGCTTCGGGCGCGCTCGTTGATGAAACTTCAACGGAGTCAAAGTCCATGTTCGGGGAGACATCCGGGAAGTCAATCACAACTTCTCCCGCCGGAATTAAAGCGCGCCTCATGTCTCGCACAAGCGCAATGCCCTGATTGTAAATGACGAGCGACAGACCGATGCGTTCGCTTGCGCTCACTGTGCTTGGCTTAGCGGGCGGCTGTTCGGTGGCAACCTGTGCGTTGAGGGTGAGGCTGTTATGAGGGGGCGTTAGCATGCTCACAAGCATCACACCGACAAACGCCATTGTGAAGCGGTATAGCTTATCCACCTCACTGCACCTCCTGTTGAGTTTGATGTGGCTTGAGTCCTACACTGAGCATGTCGTGCTGCGTTTTAGACGGACGGCCGTCGTTCTCCGTTCCGCAGCTCACTCAGCGCCAAGGTGGTGGATAGCCGGTTGCTTTCAAATCGGCTAAGTAACGCACAGCCATCATCGCGGCTTTGCAACCGGATGCGGCGGCTGTCACAGCTTGCCTAAAAGTTTTATCGGCTACATCACCGGCTGCAAACACCATTGGTATGTTTGTCCTTTGGAGTTCGTCCGTGACAATGTAACCTTCGCTGTCAAGCTCCAGTTGACCAGAGAACAGTGATGTGTTTGGCTGCCTGCCGATGGCAACAAACACACCGTCAACATTGAGCTCGTTTTCCAACCCGCTAATGACATCCTTCACTCTAACCCCGGTTACACGCTCATCGCCGAGTATATCAACAACGACGCTGTTCCAGATGAACTCAATCTTTTCGTTGGCGAAGGCTCTCTCTTGAAGCGCTTTGGTTGCACGCAGCTGATCTCGCCTGTGAATGAGAAAGACTTTCTTTGCATGCGCTGTCAGGTGCAATGCCTCTTCAACTGCCGTATTTCCGCCACCGACAACGCACACAACTTTGTCACGGTATAGAAAGCCATCACATGTTGCACATGTGGAAATTCCTCTCCCGATGAATTTCTCCTCGGATGGCAAGCCGAGCATTTTTGGCGATGCACCGGTAGCCACGATCAGAGCAGTGCACGAATATTCATCACTGCCCGTGCGCACGCTGAATGGATGCCCTTTGAGATCAACCTCAACTGCGCTCTCTCGGGCAATGCTTGCACCAAACCTCTCAGCCTGTTGCATCATCCGCATCATCAGCTCGTATCCATTTATGCCCTCTGGAAAGCCGGGGAAGTTTTCAACTGTGGTTGTGAGCGTTAGTGCGCCTCCGGGCAAGTTGCCCGTGAGGATGAGCGTATCAACTCCATCCCTTGCAGCATACATGGCTGCAGTTAAGCCAGCAGGACCTGAACCGATTATGAGCAGCTCAACTTCTTTCATCATCACCCACCACACCAATGCCCCTGTTGTCCTCAATTTGCCTTGCAAGCTTCGCAGCAAGCAACACCAGCTCATCAAGAGCGCTTTCTTTTGGCACAACTTTGATAACTTCGCCGCGCACGAAGATAGCAGCTTTGTTCCTTGTAGGGGCAATCCCCAAATCTGCCATTCTCGCTTCCCCCGGTCCGTTGACATGGCATCCCATCACAGCGATTGTGAGCGGTGCATCAATTTGCTCAGTGGCAGCTTTCACTCTCTCGGCAAATTCTTGAACATCAATTTCGTGTCTACCGCACATTGGACAAGCTATGACGCGCACACCGCTGCAGCGCAACCTGAGCGAACGAAGTATCATGCGGGCTACCTTCACTTCCTTAACTGGATCTCCGGTGAGGGAGACGCGTATGGTGTCTCCTATGCCGAGCGAGAGCAAGCTTCCTATCCCGATTGCGGATGCGATGATGCCCTCTTCGCCAAGCCCAGCTTCAGTCACCCCAACATGCAACGGGTATTCAAACCTGCGTGCGAAGGCTATGTATGCCGAGATGGTGTCCAGCACATCTGATGACTTTAACGAGACGACGATGTCATGAAATCCGAGCCGCTCAAGCTCGGCGATTTCCATAGCGGCGCTTTCAACCATTGCCTCAGGCGTCGGACCACCATGCTTGCGCAATAGCTCCGGGTGGAGTGAACCGGCGTTAACTCCTATGCGTATCGGTATTGATCGTTCCAATGCTGCCCTTACGACATCAGCGAGTTTTTCTCTGTCCTTAATGTTGCCCGGGTTGAGTCTGACTTTGTCCGCTCCAGCTTCAATTGCCTTTATGGCGAGCCTCGCGCTGAAGTGTATGTCTGCTACGATTGGCACATTAACCTGCCTCTTAATTTCCGTCAGCGCTCCTGCTGCCCTTTCGTTTGGCACCGCCAAACGCACTATGTCGCAACCCGCATCTTGAAGTTCTCTTATCTGCTTGACAGTCGCATCCACATCATCTGTTCTCGTCCTCGTCATTGATTGGACCGATATCGGAGAGCCCCCTCCTATTGCTATTCTCCCGACATGGACTCGCCTCGTCTTTTCCCTTGTGGTTATTTCGCCTCTCAGAAGATGAATCAACCCGTCCAACCTCTGTCTCCCCTCTTTCTGGACATCTTTTATTTTCGGATCCGCTGCAGTATGATAGCGCATTGGTCGTGAGTATCGTCGCTTGGGAAAGCTCGCTCAATTGAGCTGATAGTTTGTTAGGCGGTGAGTGACATCCCGATGCGTAGAAAGATTGTGGAGGCGAAAGCGGATGAGGCATCGTGATGATATGGATGCCAATGCGAATGTGGCTTTAAAGCCACCGGAGGTGATGATTCGGTCTGAGGGATTGACATGGCGGGCGTTCATCATTGGCTGTCTTATTTGCATCGGCTTTTCGGTGGTTGGTGCCATCGGTGCGCTCCTCCGCTATGAAATCATCGGGACTGGATATCTGCCTCGCGGTGCCATATTCATCATGCTCATTTTGCTGCCGCTCAATGCCGTTGTGGGGCGGTTATTTCCGGCACTCAAACTCAGGAGTAGCGAGTTGCTTTTCGTCTTTTGCATGCTTATGGCGATGGCAGCCATACCGGGGCAGGAATATGCCAACCACTTTTACCTGAACTTGCTTGGCTTGGTCTACTACAGTGCACCGGGAACACAGTGGGAGGGAATGTTCGTTAAGCACATCCCAGAATGGCTTTTGCCATCAACCGACCCGCGCTCAATCGTCGTTAAGGGGTTCTTTGAGGGGTTGCCTGAGGGCGCTTCAATACCTTGGTTAGCGTGGCTTGTTCCACTCGCCATATGGACCATCTATTTCTTCCTCGTCTATGCCCTCATCGCGTTCCTTGGCGGATTGCTTTCAAGGCAATGGGAGGAAAGGGAAAGGCTCCTTTATCCATTGACTCAAGTGCCGCTCGAAATGGTTGGAAGCACAACAGCAATGCGTTATCTCTTCCTTAACCCGTTAATGTGGGTTTGCTTTATCTTCAGCGCTGGGCTTTATCTCGTGCGCGGTCTCCATGCGTATTTTCCATCCCTTCCGGATGTGAACTTGCAACGGCAAACTGAGGTGCTATTCCCTACAGGGCCGTTCTCCGTGTTCAACTACATGCCGATACACATCTATCCCGAGATGATTGGGATAGCCTATTTGCTCTCACGGGAAGTGGCTTTCAGCTTTTGGTTCTTCTTTCTCCTCCGCAGGTTGCAGCAGGCGCTCCGCATATGGCTCGGCATAAACATAGAGCACGAACAATTCTTCACGATGCAAACCATAGGCGGTTACACTGTCCTCGCTTTCAGCTTGCTTTACACAGCTCGCCATTACATTGCGGATGTCCTCAGGCTTGCAATTCGCGGCGCAAATGGTGAGAAGGCAGAACGAACAATGGGAGACAATCCCGTTGGCTCCGCGAGGCTGCTCATTTTTGGAGCTGCCATGTGCTTCATCGGAATATGGGTTTGGTATCGCATTGTCGGGATTGATTGGTTCTATGGGCTGTTGACACTTATCGGTCTCCTGATAACGAGCATTGTCGTTTCAAGGGTGGTGTGCGAGGCTGGCATATTCGTCTACTCAAGCCCCTTCAGGGTTAACCAAGCTCTGTTTGACATTTTCGGCACGGACAGAATCGGCGCAAGGAATACAGTTATGCTCACAGCGGTCAGTTGGGTTCAGATAAGGAGCACCGCAACGATGGCAATGCCATATCTCATGCAGGCATTCAAGATCGGCAGCGTTGCCAACCTGAATAGAAGGCACCTGCTATATGCAATGCTTGCATCCATTTGCATTGCAATACTTGCCTGCCATGTCTTGTATCCATACATCATCTACACGCATGGTGTGGGCAAATTGGGTTGGTGGCCGAGCAGGTCGGCTTTCAACACCGCGAATTTGCTCGGGAACAATTTGCTATCGCCGAGGCATATGACGGTGGGAAACTTCGCAGCGTTGTTATGGGGAGCTGCCTTCACATGGTTTCTCGTGAAGATGCGTTTGACATTCCTTTCATTCCCATTTCATCCATTGGGCTTTGTGGCATGGCTTGGGTGGCCGATAGACCGCTACTGGCTTTCAATCCTCATCGGGTGGGCTATAAAGGTGGCAGTGTTGCGCTTTGCCGGATACAAGGCATGGTATGAACTTCGTCCGGCCGCATATGGTTTGATCCTTGGCATATGCCTCATCATCACCGTTTGGATGATCGTGCACCTCTTTTATCCAGCCCCACCAGTCATCATTGAGTGAGCAGGATACTTTTCAAGCCCTCCTCAAACGGCGGCTTGACTATACCGCGCTCAGTTATGATTGCCTCCACAAGTTCATGGGGTGTAACATCAAAAGCCGGGTTAAAGACCGGGACATCGTATGGGACTATCCGCATGCCCAAGATTGTGCGCACCTCTTCACCATCCCTTTGCTCAATTGGTATCTCGTCGCCTTTGCGGCAGCTTAGGTCAATCGTTGAAGTCGGCGCAGCTACATAAAACGGTATCCCATGATGCTTCGCAAGCACGGCGAGAGAATATGTGCCGATCTTGTTTGCCACATCTCCATTCGCTGCAATTCTGTCGGCACCGACAATCACCAAGTCAACCATTTTGGAGCGCATCAGCATTCCAGCTGCGTTGTCGGAGATGAGCGTGAATGGTATCCCGTCCTGTTGCAGCTCCCAAGCGGTCAACCTCGCCCCCTGAAGGAATGGTCTTGTTTCGTCAACCCACACATGCACCTTTTTTCCTTGCTCGTGAGCAGCCCTTATCACGCCGAGTGCGGTCCCGTAGCCGGCTGTGGCGAGTGCGCCGGCGTTGCAGTGCGTGAGAATATTCGCACGCTCTGGAATTAACTTCGCACCGAACATCCCCATTCGCATGTTGGCTTCAAAGTCATCGCGCGCTATGGAGATGGCTTCCGCCTCAAGCGCTGACACCAATTCGCTTGCGCTCCCTTCAAACATCGCTGCAACCTTCATCATCCTGTCAAGCGCCCAAAACAGGTTAACGGCAGTTGGGCGAGTTGAAGAGAGCATTTCCCTCGCACGGTTCAACGCATTAAGCATCTCCGATAGTTCACGCGCTTTATCCGAGGCTGCCTTCGCTGCAAGCACCATTCCGAATGCAGCAACGCATCCGATAGCTGGTGCGCCACGCACCTTCATTGATTTAATCGCTTCAGCTATATCCTCAACAGTTCGGCATGTGATGTAACGCTCCTCAAGCGGCAGCACAGTTTGGTCTATTATTCGGAGCGCATCACCAAGCCACTCAAATGGCGAAAGATGGTGCATCATTGGCTGCACCTCCGCAGAGCAGTTGAATGGCTCTCATCCTTTTCATTCTGTCGCTGCCGTGATTGGTGCGATGTGCATCTGGCATTTGCTACAATATTGGTTAGGATGAAACAGGAGCACATGATGATGTTCGCCATCTCAAACCAAAAACATCACGAGTGGTGAGGGAAATGAAATCGCTATGTGCATTCGCAAGCTGCCTTATGGTGATGTTGCCGTTTGTGTTGCTATCTGAAGTGCAAGCAGAGCAGGCTGAGCAGAAAAAGGCATATACAGAGGTCGTCATTTACGATGGCGACTTAAACAGTTCTCCGGTTGGGTTAGCCCTTGGACAGTGGGGAACAGGTTTGGTTGAGGAGGTTGAAGAAAGTGGATATATGTTTCGCAGGAAGACATTGCGGTTGACCTTATACAGCCTTGTTGAGGGAGGATGTTTCATCTTCAGCAAACCGATTGAAATTGCTTGGAGGCAATCCTCCCTCTACCTTGTGATGTGGGTGAAGTTTGTTGGTGCTCCGCCCGAGCGCATCCGTGAGGAAACAATCCCGTATGGGACTGCGCCAGAGGTTGGTGGTGCTGCTGAATATCAAATCGGTATTGGAGTTGGTGTTCCCGGAAGCCCGCCTGCCGCTCCTACAACCATTGTGGGCAAGGTGAGTGCCAATTTAACCAAGCTGCGTTTAGTGCTTGACTTTGGGAGAGGTTGGAGTGAGGTCAACTACGAAGTCCCGTTCGGCATTTTGAAACCGGATCAGACTGGTTGGGTGCGCTTGCCAATACCTTTGGCTAACGCTCGCGGGCTTCCAATTGAGCCGGGTGTAAAGCTGCAGCGCATGTTAATCGGGGCTGACAAATCCGATGAGTTATTCATCGGGCGGATGATGCTTGTGCATGATGATGAGCCGCTGAGCGTCAACATCAAAAGTTCGTGGCGTGAGGAATACGACTTTGATGTTTCGCGCAACATTGAGGAGGTGCGTCATCTCCCCAAAGTCTTCATCGGCACGATCGCAATGCCAATTGATTTCCTTGTTGAGGTTAACGAGGGTGCGTCAATAACGGAGGTGCTTTGGGACTTTGATAAATCAGACGGTGTTAACTGGGAGAAGCCAAACGCAAAAGGAAATGCAGTTCGCTGGTTCTATCCTAAACCGGCGACTTACATTATGACCATAATGGTGAGAGACCTGCTTGGGTTGAAAGAGTCACTCGTGATTGAGCGGAAGGTGAAGGTGGTTAAGTAGCGCTTAAGGTTGAGGTTTGCTCTCAGGATGAAATGCGACATACTAAGTGCCTTTGGATATCTCAAAGGCGGGTGAGCATATCGGTGAACGGCTCAAAGAATTCAAAGGTTAACCCTCACATGCATAAGGGTGTGGTGAGCAGTGTTCAGAGTATGTGAATTTAAAGGGCGACTAAAACATCTCAAAGCAAGTTTGCCCTTGCTTTGGAGAAAGCCTTCCCATTTTGGGAAGGCTTTCTTTTTTGTGTGTATCGCATGGCTCACCGCAGTTGAGGAGGGTGGATGAAATGGATTTGCCAATGCAGGTGGAGGGAGCCAATCACTGTGGTTTTAGTGCGGGATTGCCATCAGTTCTTGAAAGGCTGCACCAATTTGGGAGGCTCCCGAGAAAGGATTTGCTTGGGATGCGTGATTTGTCTGCGGATGAGATTGAACTCATTTTAGATGTCGCCGATTTCATGAAGGAAGCCCTCGCGAAAGATCTTAAAGCCCTGTCTGAATGCCTGAAGGGGAAATCTCTGGCTACAGCGTTCTATGAGCCAAGCACGCGCACAAGGACCTCATTTGAGAGGGCTGGGAAGGCGCTCGGAATGAGTGTTACCAATTTGCCAATTGATGTGAGCAGCGTTGCGAAGGGAGAATCGCTTAAGGACACCGCATTGACTCTTCAGGCGGTTGGATATGATGCCATCGTGATACGCCACTGGGCATCTGGTGCTCCGCATTTCGTTGCGAGGTATGTTTCGGCTTCAGTCATCAATGCTGGCGATGGGATGCATGAACATCCAACACAAGCGCTGCTTGACCTTTACACGATGCGCAAGTTTAAGGGCAGATTGCACGGTCTAAAGGTCGCCATCATTGGGGATATACTCCACAGCCGTGTGGCACGCTCAATCGTCTTTGCACTGAGCAAATTCAGCTCCGACATCGTCGTGTGTGGTCCGCCGACAATGCTCCCGGAAGCGTTTTCAGAATTCGGCGTTAAGGTCACAAGGCGAACCGAGGAAGCAATTGAGGGTGCAGATATCATTTACATGTTGCGCATGCAGCTTGAAAGGCAACGGGTTGGTCTATTCCCATCAATAGGTGAGTATGCGAAGTTGTATGGGATGGATCTTGAGAAATTGCGCTTCGCTCCCGAGGATGCGATTATCATGCATCCGGGACCGATGAACCGAGGCGTTGAAATTTCATCGGATATCGCTGACAGTGATAAAGCGCGCATCCTTGACCAAGTGACCAACGGCGTCGCCGTCAGGATGGCGGTTTTGTGGCTGCTTTTAAGCGAACATTAGGGAAGGTGCTCGTGATGACAGCGACCGATTGGAAAACTCAAGTTGTTGACCATGAACTGCGCCAATACATAGAAGCGAACTGGCAACGCATTTTGGAGTTGTTTGCGCCACAACATTTGATTGTTTTCGGCTCTCGTGTCAACGGTTCGGCAAGACCAGACAGCGACATTGACTTAATTGTCGTTTCTGACGCCTTTGAGGGCATACCGTTTTTTGAGCGCTCTCGCAGATTCAACGGGCAAATCCCTTGGCACTTGCGAGTGGATGCGTGGTGCTACACTGTCAAGGAATTTGAGCAATTGCGACGGCAAATTGGGATAGTTGCCGATGCTTGTCGGGAAGGGTTGTGGCTCATCAAAGGTGAGTTGCTCTCCGATGAAGAGGTGGGCAGTGTGATGACGCCCGAAGAACAAGCACGAAGATGGATAGCGCAGGGAGACCATGACTTAAACCTTGCCCGCGTTGCTCACGAAAATAACAGTTACGAGTGGGCTGCAGCCATTGCACAACAGGCTGCTGAGAAGTTTCTCAAAGCCCTATACATTGTCCGCTTCCAAGCAACACCACCACGAACGCATGACCTTGTGATGTTAGCGAACGCTTTAGGTGCACCACCTGAACTGGCAGCCGTCGGACGACCGTTGACCGAAGATTATTTGCGTGCTCGCTACCCTGACATTGCTGGTGGCATCCCACATGAGGTTTTTGATGCAACTACGGCTCAAGAGCGAATCGCCCAAGCAGAAAAAATTCGCGATTGGGTTATTCAGCAACTTGAGCAAGGTGGTTCACCATGAGCGAATTAAAGCAACAAATCATCAGCATGAGGGAAGTGACTTGGAAGGAATACGAGGAGTTCCTGCGCCAAAGGGGTGAAGTCGTAATTGAGGATGTTCACATCCCGCTGACAGGGCGCAAGCAAATTGCTGCTTTGCAACCTGCCGAGTTTGAAATGGAGCAGACAACGGTTTGGTCGTTTCCCGACCGAGGGGCATGGGCGACCCATCAAGGCAATTACCGGGGCAATTGGGCGCCGCAAATTCCTCGCAACTTGATTTTGCGTTACACGCAGCCAGGTGAATGGGTGCTTGACCCAATGGTTGGCAGTGGCACGACATTGGTGGAGTGCAAATTGCTCGGGCGTAACGGCATCGGAGTTGACATAAACTATGAAGCGCTCATGCTCACCTTTGACCGCTTGAACTTTGAACCGGGTAACCTTTACGAAACGCTCCCACCGACAGAAATTCGGCTCTACCACGGCGATGCCCGTAACCTTGACAAAATCCCTGACGAAAGCATTGATTTAATTGCGACGCACCCGCCTTATGCCAACATCATCGCCTACTCCAAAGGCGAAACAGTGAACGGAGACCTCTCACGAATGCGGTCGCTGGATGAATACATAGAAGCCATGACAGAAGTTGCAAAAGAGTGCTACCGGGTGCTCAAGCCGGGACGACATTGTGCCATTCTTGTCGGTGACACTCGCCGCCATAAGCACTATGTTCCGATTGCTTTCCGAGTGATGGAACGCTTTTTGCAAGCTGGTTTCATTTTGCGCGAGGATGTCATCAAAGTGCAATGGAAAATGAAAAGCACCCGGGAGCGCTGGCAACGCCAGTCTAACCGAGACTTTCTGCTCATCTACCATGAGCACCTTTTCATTTTCCGTAAACCTGAACACGGTGAGGATGTGCGGAAGTTGAGAGATAGCGCTTTTGACGGGGGTGGGATTGGTGGCTGAAAGTAAAAAGCGAAAGCGTTTTGAGCCTATTGCACCTAACACGGTAAATTACCATCAATTGCATTTACCAAATGGGCGTGATTTGGCTCTACAGTTTTGCCAATACCCCGAAGGCAGTTACCTTGTGGAAAGAAGCAGTTTTGAAGGCAAAGAGCTGTGGGTTATGGTGAGAAAACCCGATACGATAACGCCCAAAGCTACCCTCAAAGACTGTGCTCACCAACAGGACTTCACCATTTGGGTCGTTGAACAACCAAACGGCAGCTGCTGGATGCCACGCCACTTAGCAATTTTAGAAGCATTCAGTGAATTATCCGTCAAAGAGCGAGAAAACTTTTTCTTTGCTGCTAAGTCTGTCGTGCTGGATTTTGTTGAACCAATAGACGCAGCAATCCAGAACAATTGTTTAGGTCTGTTAATGAGGAACTATCCAGCACTTCTGTGGCTCTCATGCTTGAAATGGATGGCTGCGTTAGAAGATACGCTTTACCCACCGCCGAAGTATTTAGGACGCCGTATGGCGTTTGCGGGCTATGTTTTGGTTCACAGTGAACTTTATCGTCCTGAAGACTTAAGACGGGTGCTCAAGGTTTTTGCAAAATGAACAAAGGTAAGGTGGTGAACAATGAGCCGGCTTCTGCTTCTCAAAAATGGCACAGTTGTTGACCCATCGCAAAACTTGGTGGCAAAGATGGATGTGCTAATTGAAAGGGGCATTGGACAAGGAACGCGGGTCGTTGGGAGAATTGCCTCAGTGGCGGAGAACATTATCGCTGAAGATGCGGAAGTGATTGATTGCACGGGAAAATTTGTCGTGCCCGGCTTGATTGACATGCATGTTCATTTTCGCGAGCCAGGGGAAGAGCACAAGGAAACGATCGCGACAGGGAGCGCTGCAGCCGTTGCCGGTGGGTTTACAACCGTCTGTTGCATGCCCAACACCAAACCGCCGATAGACAGCCCACTTGGCATAGGTTACATCCTTTGGAAGGCACAAAGTGAGGGAAAATGCCGCATTCTTCCCGTTGGTGCTGTCAGTGTTGATTTGAAGCATGAAATGCTCTCAGAGATGAGCAAGATGCGTGATGAGGGGGCGGTTGCTTTTTCCGATGATGGCGCTCCAATACAGAGCGCCGGATTTTTGAAGAAAGTCCTTGAATATGCAAAAATTTGTGATGTTCCCATCATGCTGCATTGTGAGGATAAGTCGCTAACTGAGGGTGGTGTGATGAATGCCGGAAAGATTGCCCTATCACTCGGACTTCGCGGAATGCCACCTGAGGGCGAAACCATAGCTGTTTTTAGGGCTATTGAGTTGGCTATTGCCACAGGTTCCCGTGTTCACATACAACATGTCTCAGTCGGTCGCTCGGTTGAATTAATCCGAATGGCTAAGGAAAGGGGCGCGAAGGTGACATGTGAAGTAACGCCACATCATCTTGTCCTTACCGAGGAGGCTGTTGAGAACTATAACACCTTTTGCAAAGTTAATCCGCCATTGCGCACGATAGAGGATGTTGAGATGCTAATTGAGGGGCTAAATGAGGGCGTAATTGATGCCATTGCGACTGATCATGCGCCGCATGCAATTGAGGATAAAGAGGTTGAATTTGACAAAGCGGCATTTGGAACAGTCGGGCTTGAAACAGCAGTTGGGGTCGTAATTGGTGAGCTTGTCATGAAGGGCAAATTAAGGCTTGAAACGGCGATTAAATGCATGAGCACATCGCCGGCAAAGATACTCGGCATAGATGCGGGGACGCTAAGGGTCGGAGCAATCGCAGATGTCACAGTAATTGACCCAAATTGTGAGTATGTCGTTGATCCAGAAAAGTTCCACAGTAAGGGGAAAAATAGCGCATTTTCTGGGATGAAGCTTATTGGAAAGGCTGTAATGACAATTGTCAATGGAGAAATAATGCACTGCGAAATGGCGAGAGGTGAAGCATAGTGCCGTCAGAACCTGCATTGCTTGTGCTTGAAGACGGGACGACTTATGAAGGCTACTCTTTTGGGCATTATGGGATTACAGTCGGTGAAGTCGTCTTCAACACCAGCATGACCGGATATCAGGAGGTGTTGACAGACCCGTCCTATGCCGGTCAAATAGTTGTGCTCACATATCCTCTTGTCGGAAATTATGGGATAAACGATGAAGATTTTGAGTCTGAAAGGGTTCAGGTCAGCGGTTTCGTCGTGAAAGAGGTCTGTCAAAAGCCGAGCAATTGGAGATGCACAAAAAGTTTGGAAAAATTCCTTAAAACTCACCAAATTGTCGCAATAGAGGGTGTTGACACGCGTTCGTTGGTGAGGAAGTTGAGAATTCACGGGGTTATGATGGGTGCAATTGGTGTTGATGTAAGCCGCGAAATTTTGTTAGATGTGCTAATGGCATCGCCAAGATATGATGAGATTGACTTTGTCCAAAAGGTTTCAACGAAAAGGAGCTACATTTATTCGGATGCTCCGAGCTATAAAGATAGCCAACTCAGGCTAAATTTTGGCGAAAATCTGAGGGTTGTTGTGGTTGATTTGGGTGTGAAACTCAACATCTTGAGGAACTTGCGAAGGAGGGGTTGTGAAGTTATAGTAGTGCCGTGCAAAGCCGCAGCAGAGCAAATTTTGGAATGGAATCCAAATGGCGTGCTCTTTTCAAACGGTCCCGGAGATCCAGCCCTGCTTCAATACGCTATTAAAACTGCGAAGGATTTGATTGGTAAAGTCCCGTTAGCTGGGATTTGTTTGGGTCATCAAATTCTTGCATGGGCACTGGGTGGAAAAACATTCAAATTGAAATTCGGGCATCGTGGCGGCAATCATCCGGTAAAAGATCTAAGGACCGGAAAAGTTTACATTACATCGCAAAATCACGGCTATGCTGTGGATGAAAAGTCGCTTGAAGGAACTGGAGCCGTTATAACCCACATCAATTTGAATGACTTCACAGTGGAGGGGTTAGCGCATCCAGAAATTGGCATTTTTTCGGTGCAATATCACCCTGAAGCATCACCCGGTCCTTGGGACAATAGCTACATTTTTGACGAGTTCATTCGGATAATGCGGGATGCAGGTTGTAAATGAGGCAAAGTGGCGCATAAAATGCACCCAAGAAATTGGGCAAGTTGCCATCTATTTTGTGAGGTGATAAGTTGATTATGCCTAAACGCAAGGATTTGCATAAGGTGTTGGTGATCGGTTCTGGTCCAATTGTAATTGGACAAGCTGCTGAATTTGATTATTCAGGCTCACAAGCCTGCCGGGCGTTGCGTGAGGAGGGCGTTGAGGTCGTTTTAGTCAATTCTAACCCCGCAACGATTATGACCGATCCAAACATGGCTGACAGAGTTTATATAGAGCCGTTGACAGTTGAGTTCCTTGAGCGAATAATAGAGAGGGAACGCCCTCAAGGTCTAATTCCGACTCTCGGTGGTCAAACAGGGTTAAATTTGGCTACGCAGTTGGCAAAAGAGGGCATACTTGACAAGTATGGTGTTCAGCTTCTCGGGACACCAATAGAGGCTATTGAAAGCGCAGAAGATAGGGATTTGTTCCGAAAAACGATGCTAAGAATCGGGGAACCAATACCCGAGAGCAGGATCGCCACAAGCGTGGATGAAGCGGTAAAACATGCCAATGAGCTCGGTTATCCCGTCATTATCAGACCGGCATACACCCTTGGTGGGACTGGTGGAGGAATTGCAAGAAATGAAGCGCAATTAAGGGAAATAGCGAGTAGAGGTCTTGCAATGAGCATGATAAGGCAAATTCTCATTGAGCAGTGCGTCCTTGGGTGGAAGGAAATTGAGTATGAAGTTATGCGAGATAGCGCCGATAATTGCATCACTGTTTGCAATATGGAGAATTTTGATCCGATGGGTGTGCACACCGGTGACAGCATTGTCGTTGCACCTTCTCAAACTCTATCTGACAAGGAATACCAAATGTTGAGGAGCGCCTCAATCAACATCATTCGTGCGCTTGGGGTTGAGGGTGGATGCAATATACAATTTGCACTTGATCCGAAAAGTTACAAGTATTATGTCATAGAGGTGAACCCGAGAGTATCAAGGTCAAGTGCGCTTGCCTCAAAAGCAACAGGTTACCCCATTGCGAGGGTAGCGGCAAAAATAGCCATTGGACTGCGATTGGACGAAATAGCGAACAAAGTTACCGGTAAAACATATGCTTGTTTTGAGCCAGCTCTTGATTATGTCGTTGTCAAAATACCACGCTGGCCGTTTGATAAGTTCGCCACTGCTGACAGAACTATCGGAACTCAGATGAAAGCCACCGGTGAAGTCATGGCAATTGATAGGACTTTTGAGGGGGCATTATTAAAGGCTGTTCGTTCACTTGAGATTGGGGCATACGGGCTGATAATTCGCGGCGTTTCTGAGAAGAGCGACATGGAAATTGAGGAACTGCTGGAAACCCCGGATGATATGCGGTTGTTTTACATTGCCGAAGCTCTCAGACGCGGCATGACTGTTAGAGAAGTGAGCGAATTGACAAATATAGACCCTTGGTTTATTGAAAAAATAAGCAACATCGTGCAAATGGAGAAGGAATTGCGCAAGTGTGGGATTCATGGACTTGATCCAAAGATACTGCTCAAAGCGAAAAAAATGGGCTTTTGCGATAGATACATAGCCGATTTAGTTGGGACAACTGAGGAAGAAATAAGAGCGAAAAGGAGGGCTTGGGGTATAAAGCCTGTATATAAGATGGTGGATACCTGTGCTGCGGAATTTGAGGCACAAACTCCCTATTTTTACTCAACTTATGAGGTTGAAAATGAGGCTATACCGAGCAGTAAGAAAAAAATCCTCGTTATCGGCTCAGGACCGATACGCATTGGTCAGGGGATTGAATTTGATTATTGCAGCGTGCACGCAGTTTGGGCTGTTCAGGAGCTCGGATATGAGGCTATAGTGGTCAATAACAACCCAGAAACAGTTAGCACTGACTTTGATACCTCTGACAGGCTTTATTTTGAACCGCTAACCGTTGAGGACATCCTACACATTATTGAGAACGAAAAGCCAGAGGGTGTAATTGTCCAATTTGGTGGTCAAACTCCGATAAATCTTGCCGAAGCTCTTCACAAGCATGGTGTCCGTATACTTGGCACCCCTTTTGAGAGCATTGATATTGCGGAGGATAGGGATAAGTTTGAAAAATTGCTCTCAAAGTTAAACATTCCAAAGCCGCCGGGACGAGCTGTAAGGTCAATTGAGGAAGCGAAAAAAGTGGCGGAAGAAATAGGGTATCCTGTGCTTGTTCGTCCTTCCTATGTGCTTGGTGGCAGGGCTATGGATATCGTCTACAACGAGGAAGATTTAATTGACTACCTAAAATATGCGGCAGATGTTGCCGAAGACCGTCCAATTCTTGTGGATAAATACATACAGGGGAAAGAAGCCGAAGTTGATGCAATATGCGATACCCATGACTTGCTTATCCCGGGGATAATGGAACATGTTGAGCGCGCCGGCGTGCATTCAGGCGATAGCATTGCTGTTTGTCCGCCGCAATCATTATCTCAGCGGGTAATTGACCAAATCGTTGACTATACAGTTCAACTTGGAAGGGCACTCAAAATTCAGGGCATTCTGAACATTCAGTTTGTTATTGACCAAAATGACAATGTTTATGTCCTTGAGGTGAATCCGAGGGCTTCAAGGACGGTGCCTTACTTGAGCAAATTGACGGGAATACCAATGGTTGAAATTGCAACAAAAGTGATGTTAGGGGCAAAGCTCAAAGATTTAGGTTACAAAGAGGTATTATACAAACCAAGAAAGCTTGTGGCAGTAAAGGCGCCGGTATTTTCATTTGCCAAGTTGATGCAAGCTGAGATTGAACTCGGACCGGAAATGAAATCTACGGGAGAAATAATGGGAATTGACCTTGATTTTCCGAGGGCACTTTATAAGGCATTTGTGGCAAGCGATTTCAAATTGGACAGGCATGGTGGAAAGATACTGGCAACTATCGCAGATAAGGATAAACCCGAAGCCCTTGAAATAATTAGGGGATTTTTTGAGCTTGGCTTTGAAATCTACGCCACTGAAGGGACTGCAAGGTTCCTTAAAGCACATAAAGTTCCGGCAATAGAAATTCCGAAGTTGAGGAGTAAGCCGCCAACTCTGCTTGAAATGATATTGTCACGGGAATTTAAATTGGTTATAAACACGCCAAGTGGCAGGAGAGGCTCACAGCGTGATGGATTGGTGATTCGCAGGGCATCGGTTGAGCATGGCATTCCATGCGTTACATCGCTTGACACAGCAAGGGCACTTTTGTTTGCCTTAAGTTCGTCAATTCACAACCATGATAAATTAAGTTGCAAAAGCTTGCAAGAATACTGGAGCGTATCGGAGTAATAAATCGCAAAAGTCACTAATCGCATAATTTGTGGGTGTTTTTGCGATGATCGGGAAGATGACCAAAATTTTGATTTTCATCCCGATAATTGCCGCTTTGGCAACCTTAGCCGTGTTTATCATTAAAATTAGGCAAGTTAGAGTGGCAATCTATTTCGTTGACATTTCCAACGAAAAGATCGTCCCATATGAGGTGAGGCTGCCGAATCCCAAAACTAAGCCAATGCTTGCAATGCAGCATTTGGTCAATTATTTGGTCAATCCTGCCGGTCATTCTTTGATCAACACGCTGCCGCCGGGCACAGAAGTCAGAAGCTTGAGGTTTGATGATGGCACTATTGTGGTTGATTTCAATTCAAATTTCATAAATCCCCAGCATTGGAGCGGTTCGGAAATTGCCTATCTTCGCCTCCAAGCTCTGGTGCATTCATTAGTATCAGTATATGGCGTAAATCGGGCAAAAATACTCGTCAACGGCAAGGTCCCGAATTCCCTTGGTGGGCATGAAGATTTGAGTGAACCAATTGAGCCAGATCCGTCAGTTATTGGCACAAAATGAGCTTGTGAAAAGGTCGCCAGAATTGGCGGATATCCTTAAGGAGGTAGTTTTATGCCTCGGGAAGAATTCAAGCTGTTTGGCGAGCTTGTCACATACGAAACGGCATTGTCAATCATGCTTGATTGTATACAACCAATTAGCAGGTCTGAAGTGGTAAGTTTAAGTGAAGCAGTTGGCAGAGTGTTGTTCAAAGATGTTTATGCAAAAATTGATATGCCTCCATTTACCCGTTCGGCAATGGATGGATATGCCGTAATTTCTGCCGATACCGTTGGGGCTTCTCGCGAGAACCCGAAGCGATTTAAAGTTGTAGGAAGGTTGATGGCTGGTGAAGTTGCATCTCACATCTCTGTTTCAAGCAACACATGTGTTGAAGTCGCCACAGGCGCGGAGTTGCCGAATGGGGCTGATGCGGTCGTTAAGGTTGAAGATACGATGCAATTAAGCGGGGAAGAAGTGCTAATTTTTTCCCATGTTGAGCCTATGACGAATGTTAGCCCGAAAGGTTATGACAAGCGTGTGGGGGAATTGTTGTTCAAATCCGGCGAAGTTTTAAGCCCGGGCAAAGTTGGCGTGCTTGCGGCGTCTGGCAATGAAAAAGTCACGGTTTATGAGGCACCAAAAGCGGCAATTTTGCCCACAGGAAGCGAGATAGTTGAACCGGGTGAGAAGTTGCCAAAAGGATGCATATATGATAGCAATAGCTACACGCTTTTGGCAATCATCGCCAAAGCGGGTTGCCAACCAGTTCGCCTGCCACCGATTGAGGATTCGTTCCAATTACTTTGCGATCTTGTCAACCAAGTGACAAAAGGTGATTGTGACATACTGGTGATAACGGCTGGTGGCTCAGTTGGGAGGAGGGATTTTGTCGGTGAAGTTTTGTCCAAACTCGGTGAGCTGAAGTTTCGTGGCATGCGGGCTCGCCCCGGAATGCCGACCCTTTTTGCGGTGGTCAACGGAAAACCCGTAATAAGCATGCCGGGACACCCAGTTTCATGTTTCACTGTGGCAAATGTGCTTCTTTTCCCGGCTTTGCGGAAGCTTTCTGGCGCCTCTTGTTATGAACCAATTCGGAAAAGGGGCATATTGACAAAAGATGTGAAATCTCTGAGGGATTTCCATGCTTTCATTGCCGTTAGCATATGTGGTGATGAAGTTACGCCGGTTTTTAGGTATTCCGACACAGTGAGCACAATTGGTATCGCCGACGGGTATATTGAAATTCCCATCGGAGTTGAGCAAATAAGTGCGGGTTCAGAAGTTGAGGTGAAGTTGTTTGAGCGGTGAAATAAAAGTCGGATGTTGCGGTTTCCCGACAAGCCAGCGAAGATATTACTCAATTTTCAAGGTCGTTGAGGTTCAGCACACTTTTTACCAACCACCACAAATTCATACGGCAATAAGATGGCGTGAAGATGCCCCAAAGGATTTTGAATTCACATTGAAAGCGTGGCAACTAATCACCCATGAACCGAGCAGCCCAACATACAGGCGTTTAAGGTTGGAATTGCCAAAAGATAGGCTAAATTGCTACGGCAGCTTCAAGCCCACAAAGGAAGTGTGGGATGCTTGGCTCATTACGAAGGATTTTGCCGAAGCTTTGGATGCGAAGGTTATAGTTTTTCAGTGTCCGCCGAGCTTCAAGCCGACCCCAGAAAATAGGCAAAATATTTGCGAATTTTTCGGGAAAATTTCCGGATCAAACTTCGTTTTCGTTTGGGAACCAAGGGGCAGTTGGACAGATGAGGACATATCGGAAATATGCCAAGAAGTTGGGCTGATCCATTGCGTTGACCCGTTGCAGCGTGAGCCTCTAACAACCGGCATGTTCTACTTTAGGTTGCACGGAGTGGGCGGTTATAAGCACAAATACACCGATTTTGAGCTTGCTCGGTTGGCAAAAATTTGCACCAAATATGGCTACGGCTATTGCATGTTCAACAATGCATACATGCTTGACGATGCTCAAAGGTTTATGTCGCTCATCATGAGCCGTTAAATTATGGGCTTTTCGGGGACATAGCGCCACTACATTGCAGTTTTGGGTTGGGAAGTAGCGCAGGCATTCTGTTCGTAAAATTTCCCACAGATTGGGCATCATAAGCGTGGAATTTCCCATGGCTTTAATTCGTGCTACATTGCATGGGGTGTGATTCAGCGGTGGAAGGGCAGCCAATAATTTGCATAAATGGCGAATTTATTCCGAAAAATTTGGCGAAAATAGGCTGCCTTGACTTCGGTTTCCTTTATGGCGTCGGGCTTTTTGAGACATTTAGGACATGGAAAGGGCGTTTGTTTGCGCTTGAACGCCACATTGAAAGGCTCAAAAGGTGCATGCGCCAATTAGGTTGGCAAACTTCGTCGCATATTGAAAAGCTGACCGAGTGGGTATATGCCACCGTTCGCGCAAATGCTTCTTTCCTTGAAAATGGGCAGGATCTTCGCTTGCGAATAACTGTGACGCCGGGGGCTGTGGATTTTCAGCGTGGTTGGTGGGAATTTGGCGGAGATGAACCGACAGTGGTCATTCATGCTGTGCCGTTGCCGATAGGCTTTGACGAGCACCATGAACATGGGCTAAGCGCCGCAATTGCCCCATGGCGACGCCAAAAGGATTTGCCGTTGTGGCAAGTTAAGTCATCATCATACTTTGTCAATGTAATTGCCAGAAGATGGGCGAGAGAGAATGGCTTTGATGAAGCCATCTGGGTAAACTCTGATGGCAATTTGACCGAGGGAACTTCAACAAATTTCTTTCTCGTCTGCGACAGCGAAATTTTGACGCCACCGCCTGAAGAAGGTTTACTCCCCGGCATAGGGCGTCAAGTAACAATTGAGTTAGCGGAACGGCTGGGATTGAAGGTGAGCCAACAACCATTACCCCTGAATTTGATTGAAAGCGCTGATGAAGCCTTTTTGACCAATGCAGTAATTGGCATTGTGCCGTTGGTCAAGTTAAATCATCGTCAATTGCACAAGATGGACATCAGCAAACGACTGCGCAAGGCATACCTGGAATACGCAATCGCTATGGGCACGGTCGCTTTTTAGGCGCAAGTTGAGGTTTTGGGATTTTGCCTGTTGCCCCCAATCCGCAAAAGCCAATCAATTAAAATCAATCCATGCCATGGGCTTTAGCCCATGTTGATGACGAATTCATGAGCACAGACTTTGGTCGGTGAAATTTCGCGCGTTAAAGCCAGCGGCATGAGCGAAAATTTACGAGCCAGTTTTTACTTGGCAGCCGAGCATGCGCAGCAATCCCTGTGCTTTTGCCAATGTTTCCTCATATTCGGCATCTGGGTCTGAATCTGCCACAATTCCGCCACCAACATGAAAATAAGCCCAACCATCCCAAATGACGGCAGTTCTTATGACGATGTTGAAATCGCAATTGCCATTCAAACTCCAATAGCCGATGCTGCCTGTGTATATTCCTCTCGCCACCGGCTCAACCTCGTCAATGATTTCCATTGCCCGTATTTTGGGTGCTCCAGTTATTGAGCCGCCCGGAAACATGGCAAATAGCAGGTCAACGACATCCTTCCCCTGTGGTATTTTCGCCTCAATTGTTGAAACGAGATGCCAAATTGTTGGGTGTGGTTCAAGTGAATAAAGATAGCTGACGCGCACGCTGCCGATTTCTGCCACTCGTCCAAGGTCGTTTCTCTCCAAGTCCACAATCATGATGTGCTCGGCTCTGTCCTTCTCGCTCTCAATCAACTCCTGTGCCAGCTTTTCATCCTCAAGTGGCGTTGCGCCCCTTTTTCGAGTCCCCTTTATTGGGCGAGTGTGTGCAATCCTTGTTGAAGAATCAAACTGCAAAAAGCGTTCTGGTGAATCACAGACGATGTGAAAGCTGCCCAGATTAATGAGCCCCATGAATGGAGCTGGATGAACTTCGCAAAGGCGCAGGAATAACGACGGCGCATCTGAATGCACTGGCGCACGAAAGCGATGGGCAAAGTTGACTTGATAGACATCACCAGAAGCTATGTAGGCTTTGATGCGCTCAATGGCTGTGCGATATTCGCATGGTGTCATGTCGGCAATTAGCGGCACATGTTTCAAAGTCTCACCGCTGGCTGGAGCATGGTTTGGTTCATCTTCAAGCCATTTAACCAATCGTTCAATGCGCTGCGCAGCTAATGCATCACCGCTTTGTCCCGTCCTCGGTAAGCCGATGGCAACGGCATAGAGTTTGCGCTCGTTCAAATCCCATGTCAATGTTGCTCCGTATGCACCAAACCACATATCTGGCATCGGTATGTCACGGCGGGCATTGAATGGCAATCGCTCCAATGTGACCCGAAGGTCATAGCCGAGGTAGCCAACTAAACCGCATGGTAGCGGTGTGGGCAATTCTGGCAGGTGGTTAAGTGCAGCCCTCATTTCCTCCCACAAATTGCGCAGTGCTGTGAATGGATGGCATCGGCAAATACGCCTCTCCTTCCCGAGGATCAAGGAAATGCCCTCATCGCCAACGCGATATGAAACTTGCCCGAATGGCTCTAAAGCGAGGAAGCAAAAGCGTGCAAGCGCATATCGGTGATTCGGTAACGGATCCCAACCGCTGTGAAGGATCACAGAGCCAAACCTTTCAATCGGCAAACGCCTGTAAGCATCAATTGGCTCAATGAATGGCAATTCCGCGATTCGCACCACAGCTTGTTCACCTCAGCTTAAATTGCACTTCAACTGGCTTTTGTTAGCTGCTTTAAGCCGTCGTTAAATTGAGCTAAGTGGGCTACCTATGCGCTCAAGCCACAGGTGGCAACCACCGCTTTAGGAATTGGACTGAGATTTCGCCATGCCACATATGCCCACCATCAAATTCATCGTAAGAAAAACGGTCCAATGCATTTGTAGCTTCGTATGCCCGTTTTACGACCTCCACAGCCCTCCTTGTCTCCTCAATTGGGAAGCCCTCATCCAATTTTCCCGCCTCAATGCAAAGTGGGCGCGGCGCAATCAGCGCGCAAACCTCACCCAAGTCACCATAGCGCAATATGCCGATCGGGACTTGCACACCACAAAAGTTGCCATACTGCAGCGCGAACCCACCAAATGTGTTGAGGTAGCAACTTACGACTGCGGCTTTGACTCGCTCATCCAATGCCGAAAGGAAAAGCGTAACAGTCCCTCCGTATGACAGCCCGACACATCCGAGCCTTTCACCGTCCACTTCGCTGCGAGTCTGCAAGTAATCAAGGCAGCGTATCCCATCCCAAATGTTCAATCCCAAAGGATTTAAACCAAACAGGAGGCATTTTAGCAGCAGCAAATCGCAATGGTCTTTGCCGCCATACATTCCGCCAAGCCTTCTCTCACCAAAGCCGCGCCAATCTGGAGCAAGGACAATGTAACCCTCATTCACAAGTTGCCTTGCATATGCGTAGTTGCAACTTCGTATGGTGTGGAAACGATGCCATTCACCGTGCGTTATTCCGCAGACATCGTCTTTGCCGTTTCCATGCCCATGACATGCTAATATGGCTGCACGCTTCTCATTGGGATGCATGTCTTTTGGGATGAGCAAATATGCTGGCACTGCCATGTCGGGTTCGCTGTTAATGAGCAACCTTTCACACCAGCAATCGTCCATCTCAACTCGCTCGACAATCAGCGGCTCAAGCTCACAGCGTTCGCTCGGCAGCTCGCCGAGTGTCTCAAGCAGCTTTGTGCGGAATTGCGCCTGCCAACCGTAAAACTCCTTTTCGGTTGATGCCGTCATCGGCATTGATGGCTTACGCTCACGATAGCGCTTAAGCAGGTATTCACCCATTGACAAGTTGCGCATTCTAACCACCTCGCATTTTGGGACGGCTTGATGAATTGGTCTGTGGTTGAGGCTGTCCGATTTACGGCTGAGATAAGCGCTTGATTTGCAGCTAAAGCCATTCCCACTGCTACCCATTACAGCTCATTGTAGCTTGAGTTTAGCAGCAATGTATTCCCGACGACTCAACTGGACTATACGGTCTTTGTGCGCTATCATGCAGTAAAGAAGCCAACAAAAGGGGAGGCGAGGAAACTTGAGAAAGACGAGCGTAATGGTGTTCGTCCTGTGTCTGCTTTTGGCATCATTTTGTTCTGCACTCCAAGTGCGCGACACTGATGGCGATGGCATTTCAGATGAAGATGAACTTGTCTTGGGAACCGACATAAAGTTTGCCGAAAGGTTGGACTTGGTCTTCAGGGACAAAACGAAAGCCGAGGGAGACAGCGTTTCTAAGACAAATTACTCTGAGGGGCGTGATATTACGAACATTTATTTCGGGAATGTTGCGCAGGATCGCTTCTTATTTTGCATTGAGTTTGCTGGCGACTTTATAGCCAAGAATTCGCTTGTCATCGTTTATCTTGACGCCGACGACGATGAAAAGACGGGGCGCAAGGATGCAGGGGCATTGGGAACCGACTATATGTTGACTTTCCGTGAGGGAGTCACCACAACGACGGTGATTAGCCGAGATGGAATTTACTCATCGGGTCGCTTATGGAGGGCGGTCGTTTCCAAGAACAAGCTTTATGCCTGTGCAGACTTACCGATTAAGCAAGAGAGTGGCAGGTCGGTATTTCGCATGAGTGTCCTTTCGGAGACGGTTCAGCCGCATGAGTATGTTGACTCCGTGCCTTGGTTCAGGGTTAATGGTCAAGGCATGTCAAAAAGGAGGAAAGTCAAGATGGACGACGAAATTACGGCGAGTTTGGGCTTTGATGTAATTTTTGGGCTGCAGGAGATTAATCGCATCCACGACGACCCCAAAAACATCGTGATACCAATTGGGGATTGCCAACTTTTCGGCTTTATTTACGATGTGATGACGGAGTATCGTGCGCCATCAGTTCGCCGAGTTGAGCCTAATGGCATCATTTCGGCGACTGTTAAGCACTCCGGGAAGCTCTACCCGGCTGTCATTTTATACGATGGTCCCGGTGATGAGCGGTTTGCAGTTTACATAAATGGCGAGAAGGTTGGGGTAATTGTGGCAAATATGGATGACAATCGCCAATATCTTTTTGTCCTGTCAAAGCCGTTTGTATTCAAAGGTGGAGAGCGCATTGAGCTGAAAACCATCACGCAAACTGGCGCATATAGAACTGAGGATTTGCTCTTGCTGAGGGAGAAGCCGAAAGTGAGGGAGCGCGTTTACGAGATCAAAGATGTGGAGGTGCGCACGGAAATAAAGCACGGCAAATTTGGCGCTTACGCCGAGGCATCAATAACTTTCATCACAAACTTCGCAACAGCAGCGCAGGTTGAATATGGCAGGACACCAAATTATGGCGAGGTGATTAAGGGGGAAATTCCGCTTAATAATCATCGCATCATCATTACGGGGTTGAAGCCGAACCAAACTTATCACTTCCGAGTTGTCGCGCAAGCCCCTAACGGAAAGGTGATTACAACGGCGGACAAAACCTTCTCAACTTTTCCCAGAAAAACGCCCATTGGCTTGATTGAGAAGGCATCAGTTGAGCTCACCGTTAGAATGCCAGAGGGCGTAGTGAGCCAATCTTTGCCAGTTACTTGCGGTATTCCATTCCCGAAGGGCGCGCTGGCATCAACCGAAAATATGCGGTTAATTGACGCCTATGGCGACGAAGTCCCGCTGCAAGCGCAGGCGCTGTCATTTTGGGAAGATGGGACAGTAAAGTGGGCTTTGTTGGATTTTCTGGCAAGGAGTGGGAAAATGTTGCTTGAGTTTGGGAGGAAAATCAGGCGCAAAGAATTCGCATCGCCGTTGAGGGTTGATGAGGACGAAAATGAGGTCGTGATAACAACGGGACCATTGCGATTTAGCATTAGCAGGAGGGAAAATGGCACAATTAGCTCAGTTTGGCTTGATATTGATGGTGATGGCGAATTCTCTCATGATGAGCAAATCATTTCCCCTGCCAACCCAATTCGCATTGATTTAGTTGATGCCAACGGCTTGCTCTATTCTGCCCCGCAAACCGCTTCTGGTTTGCCATCAATCACTCCGCCTAATGTGGTCGTTGAAGAGCGCGGTCCGTTGCGCGCATGCGTCAAAATCAATGGTCGGCATTTTAGTGCCGATGGAAAGGGACTTTTCGCATATGAATTGCGCATTCATGCATTCGCTGGTCAAAGTTTCTTGCGCTTGCTTCACACCTTTGGCAATGATGCTTCGCAAAGCGAATTTACGAGCATAAAGAGCATGACGATGACAATCCCTTTTGTTGCGTCCAAATACAGGCTGGTGGGGGAGCAAATTCACGAAGGCGTGCTCAGTGATGTGCCAGTTGTTCTGATGCAGAACCTTGACAGCCATTTTTCAATCACAGAGGGCGAAAAAGAGATAGCATCTGGCAAGAGGGCAATTGGCTTAGTTCATGTCTTCGGTGAGCGGTGCTCAATGGCTGTCTCATTGCGCCACTTTTGGCAACTTTATCCGAAAAGCATCGCTGCAAGCGGTAAATGGGTTCAAATTGGGTTAATGCCGCCACTTCGCTCCAATGAATACGACTTTGCAAAAGGAACCATTGATGAGCACCGCCTTTTCTTTTACCTTCAGGGCGGTCTTTACAGGCTCAGGCAGGGAGTCGCAAAAACTTGCGAAATATTGCTCAAATTTGGCCCTCTTTCTGATTTGCCATCGGTTGTTCATCGCTTGCCATTGATTGCCGCTGCACCGCCAAAATGGTATGCTGATTCAAAAGTTTTCGGCGATATTGTCGTGAAAGGGGAGGGCAAGTTCACTGAAAAGTATGATGAGGCATTCTCAAGGGCGTTTAACGGGTATCTTTTGAATCGCGAGCGCAACCGAGAGTATGGGATGCTCAATTTCGGCGATTGGTGGGGAGAGAGGGAAATCAACTGGGGAAATGTTGAATATGATACTCAGCACGCCCTCTTTTTGCAGTTTGTTAGAACTGGCGATTGGCGCTTTTTTGATGCGGGTGAGGAGGCAGAACTTCACAACCGTGATGTTGATACGGTTCACTACCACGCTGACAGCTCAAGGGTTGGCGGCGTATATGCCCACTGCATTGGGCACACTGGCGACTACTACAAACAAAGCCCTGTTGAAGGGAAGGGAATACCTTACGGTGCAATGAGCGTCTGTCACACTTGGATTGAAGGTCACTTGGACTACTTCTTCCTGACTGGCGATAGGCGCTCCTTTGAAACGGCGAAGAAAATTGCCGACCGATACTGCTCTTATGGGACGCGAAATTACGATTACACAAATGCGCGCTTGCCCGGTTGGCATTTAATTTTGGCGATGGCAATGTATCACGCCACTAATGACCCATTCTATCTCAACGCCGCAAAAATTATCGTTGAGCGAGTCCTTGAGCGAAGGACCCCAGATGGCGGTTTTACGCGCCAGTTGATGCCCGGTCACTGCTATTGCTTGCCGAGGCATCGTGGGGAAGCGGCTTTCATGATGGGCATTTTGCTTTCGGGTTTGAAATACTACCACGAAGTTACGGCTGATGAGCGTGTCGCTGACGCAATCGTTTCGGCATCAAATTGGATCATTGACAGCACATGGGTTCCTCATGCAAACGGATTTCAATACACATCCTGCCCGCAAACAAGGTCTGGTGCAGGTCCTTGGAGCAACTTCCTGCTATTTGAGGGCATTGCTTATGCATACAAACTCGCAAAGCGAAAGGGCGATAAAGCCCTTCAGGACAAATTCATAAAAGTGCTCATTTCTGGCACAGAGCCAGCCATCAATAGCATCTCACCGTTTGGGAAATCGTTCACGCAATCCACGCGCTTTGCACCACGGTTGTTGCACGACATTGAAATGCTCCAATAAACACCGCAACACCGCTTGTCTATCCGTTGCCAGTTGCACAAGCCCTATGGCTGTTTGACCGTGATGGGGTTTCCGTTAGGGTCGGTTATGCGGACGCTGAAGCCCCAATCACCGCCACCGTTTAGCACCTTGCAAAGTATGCGATTAACGCCTGCACGCAATTTCACATTCACCTTATCTTGGTCGGGTGCACATGGTCTGCTAACAAAGTTTTTGTGCACGATTTCACCGTTGAGCCAGATGATAATGTCATCGTCGCTCCCGACGCTCAAGATTGCCTCCCTTTCCTCGTCGCAAATCACCTCGGCATAGGCATAAGCGCCGCATTCACTTTGTCTCGCAACAGCTTGGAGAAGGTCAACTATGCCGTTTGGATTCTCAAGCCTGTATGGCATCCACTTGTAGGTTTTGCCCTCAAAGACTACCTGTGCATTCACATCCACAACATCTGGTGTGATGACATCCTTTGCACGAAGCATCTCCCGCCCAGCAAACGGACCGATCAGGTGCCAGTTAGTGATAAAGCCGAGTTTGTGCAGCCGCTCAATTGCGCCTTTGGCTATGCGCTCGTCAATGTTTATCGGATTGCCATCGGCATCGGTGAATCGGATGCTTGCCGCCCATTGTGCGCGTCCATTGAGCACTTTCAAAAGGAGTGTGTTTAGCCCCTCCTTCAGCCTCACATTGGCTTTGTCTTGATCCGGAGTCCATCCCCTATCACCGATGAACCTGTGCACGAGTTCACCATTGAGCCAGACAACGATATCATCATCGCTGCCGATTAACATCGTCGCCTCAATCGGCTTGTCAACTTCAAACTCGGTATACATGTATGCGCACATGAAATCCTGCCGTGAGACAAGCTGTTCAAGGTTTATATGCCCTGTGGGATCATCAGCGCGTTGATAGCGCCAGCGCAGCGTGCCCTGTTCAAGCTTCACAGGCTTTGCGATGCTAATTGCGTTGACATCAATTGCATCCGCATCCCGCCATTCCCCTCTCCCCTTTATCGGACCGAGGAACCACCAGCGGGTTATGTAGCCCCTTTCCGACGCCACATCGCCGGGTGAGAAGCCGAAGGAGCGCAACTTATCGGATACATCGTCAATCAACCTTCGGTCGCGTGAAAGAAACAATGCGCGCTTATACAACGCCACAATTTCTCCTGCAGGCGCTTTCTTGGCTGCGAGCTTATCGGCAATGGCTGCATACGCCTCAGCGCATTGCTGCCACAGTGCTGGCATCTTTTGAAACTGTTCAACAATCGGCAGCGAGCTCGCATCGCCGATTGCGGCTATGCCGGAGAGAGCCATCCTGCGTTCATCGTCATGTATTGCAACCTTTGCGGCGTAATGATACATCTGCAAAGCCTTTGCCTCGTCTTGCTTCCGCATTGAGTCAGCAACTCGTATGTAAGCCTGAAGTGCAGCACGCCTGACTGCATCCTTTCCCCTCTCAGACAGCTCCTCAAGCAGCGGCAATGCCTCAGGTGAGCGCTGCACCGACAATGCCTGCAGAGCTGCAATTGCTATTCGTTCATCAGCATCCTTTGCAGCCTCAATCAGTGCTTTCGTGCTCTCATCGGTCTTGTGGTAGCCGAGTGCGCGCAGCAATTGGACCTTGACATCGCCAGTTGAGTTTGGGAGCGCACGCAATATGGCATCGGCAACATTTCCCTCCGTGATTGTTGAGAGGGCTTGTGAAGCAGCCTCAGATGCTCTCCCGCCGCGCATGCACAGTTGGATGAGCGGCTCAATCGCACGCTCATCATTCAGTGCCGAGAGTGCATTTGCGACGGCAATTTGCAGCGCCTCATCTTCAACCTTGAGCAACTCAATCAGGCTTTCGGTTGCGGCTTTATCTCGGCGCCTGCCAAGCAGGGTAACAATCTGGATGCGCGTTTCACCATCGGCGGCTTTGAGCGAATCGCACAGGGCTTGCGTCACTTCAACGCCGCCGAGTTCAGCGAGGGCGGAAACCGCTATTAAGCGCAGCTGTGCATCTTCGTCCCTCAGCGCCTCAACAAGCACTTTTACAGCCTGAGCTCCGAGCGCCTTCGGCAAACCGACAATTGCTGCCCGTCTCGCATTCACATCCTCGCACTCGCGATAAATCCAAAGATACATCTCCCCGGCGAGCTTTGTCTCGCCAACTGCTGTCAAGTTGTCTGCGAGGCGAAGGTATGAATCAAGAGCGATGCGCTTTTCCCTATCGTTGCGGGCTTGTGCTATCGCCTCTTTGAGCAATGGTTCGCAGCGTGCGCTCGGTATCCTGCCGAGTGCCTCAATTGCTGCAATGCGCACAAGCTCATCCTTGTCCTTTAGGGCTTCAGCGATTGCATCAACTGCGGCTACAGAATGCTTCACGCCGAGTGTGTTTATCAGTCCGGCTTTGAATCGTCCGGTCGCCTTCGGTAACGCTTCCAATATTGCCTTTGCTGCTGCCTCACCCGGTATGCGCTCAAGTGCCCTCCTCGCATCTTCACGCAATGCCTCATCGCCAAGCAACTTTGCAAGCGCATCAACTGCATCATCGGTTCCGGAATATCCGAGCAGGTTGATCACAAACTGTTTTGTCTCAACCGGCAGCTCAAGATGCAGCGCGTTGATCAACGCCCTCGTGACCTTTGAGCGCTCCTCAGCGCCCTTCGCCGATGCTGCATGCACGATTGCCTCAGCGACCCTCTGTGCAGCGAGCCCCTCCGATGTGTTTTGCTTCGCTGCGAGTTTGAGCAATGCCGTCAGAGCGTCAGCGCCGAGTTGACTGACACGGGCATAAACTTCAAGGTATGTTTCAGACCTGTGCTCAAGGTAATCCTTGATGGCTGCCTCAACTTGCGCATCAATGCCCTCCTGAGCGAGTGCGGCAAACTGCATGAGCACTGTCACCGCTGCGCCAATAGCAATTTGCACCAAGCGCCGATGCATCTTCATTCACCTCCGTCCTTTAGTTGATGCGCTACCATCAGCACCCCTTGCCACCTCATTCTATCCAACAAGGCAATTGTGTCATCGCTTGCAAGTGTGAGCGCCAAAGGGCTTACGCTAATCTCGGATTTGATGTTCACATCATGGGATTCACATGCCTTGCGCCTCAATCAGTAACATGTCAGCGACATCCAAATCAAGCCTCACAGTCAACTCGTCATCGCGAATTGAGAATGGAACTCTTGAGCGGTGCAAAGCCCTGACTCCCTTCACTTTTCCAGCGACCTTGACCACTACCTCAAGCCCGTTAATGCGCTTGCCGGCGAAGTTTAAAAGCGGAACTGCCATGCCATGCTTGCTGTCAATAACGGTTGCCTCAACGAGCTTGTTTGAGCATTTGACAAATGGCACAATGCCGGCATCCTCAGCGGGCTTGCATATGAATGTGCGCAGCTTATCATCAAATCCCGTTGGCAGGAAGTGATTGAACGAGCTGTCCTTCGTGCCCCTATCCCAAGGGCGAAGCGGTATTGCGCTCCTGACATATGCAGCGCCAATGAATGTGCCGACGAAATAAACTCTGCCTTTGCCCACTGCCCTCGTAATGACGGCTGGCTCACCGCCCTTAAACTTCCCGAGGATGACAACATCACCACTAACGGGCTTCACCTTGCGCCTGTAAATCAGCGCTGGAAAAGATAATCCGAGCGCATCACATTCAACGGTGTCAATGGGCTCAATCCTCGGCAGGTCTTGCTTTATGTGAGCCACAAATGGAAGCCCGCCATCAAGCTCCGAAGGCTCTACTCCGAGCAATTTAGCCATCGCCTCATTTTGCCCATTGCGCTCATTTTGCAATCCGCCACCAACCGAGCAGAACAGCACACCGCCATCGCTCACCCATCCTTGTAACTCCCTTGCGACAGCCTCAAGCGTATGCGAGCCAATCACATAGAGTGCTTTGAAGCGCTTGAGCTCGCCATCAAGGATTTGCTCTTCGGTGACGAACTCAACGGGCAATTGTGCATGTCTCAAGGCATAGTAAATGCACTTTGCTTCCAAGTTGAAGTTGCCACCGTCGCCGAGTATTTCGGTTGCACAAGATGCGAGGATACCGATGTTTCCGCGGCGCACCTCACCATCAACGATGAAATCTTCAGCGATTCCAGTCTCCCTAATGGCGTCGTAAATGGCGCGATACATCTCCGGCTCCCGCATGGAGATGTAATTTTCGGTGTAGCTAACCGACAGCGGTGTTGCGCAGAATAGATGGAGCATCTTCGCACCATGCGCCAATGCCGTGAACCAACTGAGCCTGAAGTCCCTCGGTGTGTTGCCCGGCTCGTGCGGCATGACATAGAACATGATTGGCAATCTGTGCGGGCGCGCTGCGCATCTCAGTGCTGTCATCAAGTAGCCGACAACTTGAACGCTCAATTCGGGCACTCCCCAGACATAGTCCTCAGACCATGGGAGCGTCATGGCGCGCGTGTGAAATGCCCTAATCCATTGCCTCGGTGTTGGGTAGTTGTATGGATGAGGCGAGTAGTTTGCGCCGATGAACACATTGCCCAAGCCGAAGAGTTCCTCAAGCCTCTCGGTGCGCTCACGGTAGTGACGAAGCGCCTCGTCAAACGCAAACATCTGGCTCCAGTAGAACATGGGGTTATTCCTGTCATCGGTGAGCTCACCATCACGCATGCCGCGCTTTTGAAGATACTCAACGAATCGCCCCCTCAACTCCGGCGATGGTTTAACTGGCGCAATGTGAATCTCATCGCCAAGCGACACTACAGCGACTTTCTTAGATGCCTCGCCGAGCCTTGAAAACCACTCCTCAAGCTTCTCTGTCGGTATGCCTCTACAATCAACCATCAGGCACCTTTCCGGCTCGCCAAATGGCAGCGCTGTATCCTTCGGTATGCCGGTGCGCGCATTTGCGCCCATCAGCGCCCTGTATCTCTCAAGCAGTTCCTTTACGCCCTCCCACTCAATTTGTCTCCCGACAAACTCACCGACGCCGAATATGAGCAGGCGTCTTGGCAACCTGCCAAACTTTGGGAAGCGCTCAATCATCCCGCACAGCTCTTTGAGCTCCTCTTGGACTGTCAGCAACCTGCTTTTCGGATTTATGTCGGCTGGCATAACGATGTGCAATTCGCCCGGCGCATAATGCCTGAACTGGCGCAACACTTTTAAGTTGCCACCATCTTCCCTTACAGCCAGCTCAAAGCGCAATTCGCACTTGTCGCCACCCCGCGTGATGAACTTCACCGACCATGTTGAATCGTTGAGCGAATCAATCTGTTGCCCAACATCAACCCAGTCGCTGACCTGCCCGCCAGAGAGCCATCCATCTCCTGACGGTATTGCCAGATGCTTCTCCCAATCACGCACATGCACCCAGTATGGTGAATGTTCGTAACATGGGCTTAGTTCGGCTTTCACCTTCGCTTGTCTGCTCAAGTTTTGCAGCCTCGCAAACACTCGTCCAGCTTGTGTCAGCCAGCCATCCATTGGCAAGTAGCTTGCCCTCTCAAGCTGTCTTCTGATGCCCTCTTCGTCGTCCGTGATGACGACGACATCAACATTCCTTTTAGCAGCTGGTGTTGGTTGGTTCTGTGCGATGAGTCTTATCACCGCGCTGCCTGAGTCAAGGTGAGCGAAAGCATCATGCCCTTCCCAGACAATGTTGTCCCCGCCACCCCATGGGAAGCGCGGCATCGTTTGGATGCCGTATCTGAATGCCCAAAGGCGCTGCTTGCGTCTGTCTCCATACTCGCGCCTGAATATGACCTTGCCATGTTGCTCAACTTCAACTGCGAAGATGGCATTGTGTTCAAACGGCATCTCATATCTCGCCCATACATAGAACTTGCCGGGATGAGGGATGTTCACGGTGCGTTCGGCAATTGCGGTCTCACACTGCTCTGGCGCACTCAAGCAAGCCATGCGTGAGAGGAATGTGACGGCGAATGTGGCACAGAAGTAGTTATCACCATAGCGCATAAAGCTCCACTTGCCATGCTTCACCTTGAATTCTTCGGCTTCAAGTATGATGCGGCATCCATTGCATTCATCACCGCGGCTTTTCTCGGCAAGGCATTGCAGTGCTATCACCGACGCAAATACAAGCGCACAGAACTGCGCCGCCACCCTATATCTCGTTAGTCTCAAACCCACCATCTCCACACGCTCCCTCAAGAGCACCCTTTGGGCGGCATCTATGAGCAATTGGCTCAAAGATGCCACGGTGCCCTGTATGGGCGAAGGAGCATCCTGTTAGCTTCCTCGTCGTCAATGACTTGTTCCTTCTCCGGATCCCAACGGAGCGTTCTCCCGAGGCGCAGCGCTATGTTTGCGAGGTGGCAAACGGATGCGGAGCGGTGCCCGATTTCAACATCGCATATTGGCTTCCTTCTCTCCTTGATGCAGTTCAGCCAGTCTTGGTGGTGCCCCGGACTCCTGTAGAGTTGGATTTCGTGCGCCTCAATTGTCTCACGCAACAATGCCTTCGGGTGTGCATCCAAGAAACCTCGGTTGACATGCACCCATCCGTCAGTGCCCTCAAATATCACCCCACCTAGGTTCGTGTTTGCCAGAATGACTTTGACACCGTTTGAGTATGTGTAATGCACTTCAAAACTTGTAGCCGTGTCCCATATGCCTCTTGTCGGGAATGTTGCCCTCTTAGGCTCAATGAGAATAGGACCACTTTCATCCATTCCGAGCCCCCACTGGGCTATATCAAGGTGGTGGGCGCCCCAATCGGTTATCATCCCGCCACCATAGTCAAAGCACCATCGCCAAGAGAAGAGGAACCGCCTTTCGTTAAACGGCTTGTATGGAGCCGGACCAAGCCATAGATCCCAATCCAACTCCGGTGGCGGTTCAGAATCTGGCGTCCAATCGGAAGATGGTGAGCCGCCGATGCCGACCCTAATTGTGTGCAATTTGCCGATCCTGCCATTGCGAACAAGCTCGCATGCAAACCTGAATTCATTACCGGAGCGCTGTTGGCTGCCGGTTTGAACAACCCTGCCATAGCGCCTCGCCGCATTTACCATGTAGCGCCCTTCAAGTAGGGTGTGCGAGAGCGGCTTTTCAACATACACATCCTTTCCAGCTTCGCATGCGTGTATCGTGTTGAGTGCATGCCAGTGATCTGGAGTTGATATCACGACGGCATCAATGTCCTTACGGTCAAGCAAATCACGATAGTCCTTGTAAGCATCACATTTTGTGCCGCGCCTCTCCTCAACCAACTGCTTTGCCCTTGTTGCGTGTGGCTCATAGCAATCTGCCACAGCTGCCACATCAACCATCTTGTTGCCCAAGAAGCCATTTAAATGTCCCATGCCCATTCCGCCAAGCCCAATGAAGCCCAAGACGATGCGTTCACTTGCCGGCAACTTGCCAGCACCGCCGATTGCCCGACTCGTGACAATATAAGGGAATGCGAGCGATGCGGCGGTGGCTTTGCCAATGGTTTTGAGGAAACCACGCCGGCTCATCCTGTCACCCATTTTTCTCACCCCTCACCACAATAGCGCTTTAACCGCTGTCATTAAGATTATGGCGCACTATTTCGGATGGCTAAATTCGCAGGGTTACACAGTTGAATGTGCAAGTGCAAAACCACTCATATTCGCCGCTATGTGCGTAAGGGAGCGATTTTTAGCCGCTGCGGCGACCCCAAAAGGTATGCATTTTGCAATGTGGGCAATGGTTCACATATGCCGATTACTCACGCCAGCTTTGTGGGCTAAAATAGTGAACCAAAAGGGGGGTGATGTGGGATGCGCCCTGTGATGGCATTGATTTCGCTCGTGCTCATTGGGGGTGGGTGTGCAATGGCAGCGATTAAACCGGTTAACTTGCGCTGTGAGTATCGCCTCAATCCGATAGGCGTTGATGTGAGGGAGCCGCGCCTCAGTTGGACACTTGAAAGCGTGGAGCAGAATGCGAGGGGGAAGCGTCAAACAGCTTACCGCATAATCGTTTCAAGCAGCCTTGAAAACCTGAACCGAAATGTCGGAGACCTCTGGGACACAGGCAAAGTGGAATCCGATGAGACAGCGCAGATACCTTATGCTGGGAAGCCGCTTAAGTCGCTCATGCAATGTTGGTGGAAGGTCATGGTTTGGGATGAGCGCAATGAGCCATCCGGGTGGAGCGAGCCGGCATTTTGGGTTATGGGCTTGCTTGAGCCAAATGAGTGGCGTGCAAAGTGGATTGGCTACGATGAGCCGGCTGAGTTTGAGACATCTCCATTCGCCGGTGCGCGTTGGATTTGGTTTCCAGAAGGTGACCCGAGGAAGGAAGCGCCAAAGGCGATACGATACTTCAGGCGCACTTTCAAACTCCCAGAGGGGGTAAGGGTTACAAGGGCACGCATCGCAATCACCGCAGATGACCAGTTTGTCCTCTTCCTTAACGGCGTTGAGGTTGGGAGGAGTGATGGGAAAAGGGATGCATGGCGTCGCCCGAGAAGCTTTGACCTTTCAAAGCATGTTCATGCCGGTGTGAATGTGATTGCGGTTTCGGTGACTAATGAGGGCGGACCTGCAGGGCTGCTCGCCAAGTTGGTGATTGAGCTTGAGGGCGCTGAGCAAATGAGCATCGTCACGGATTCGCAATGGAGAACTTCGGAGAGGGAGATGGGAGGGTGGAACGAGGCAGGGTTTGATGAGTCCAATTGGAAGAGCGCAATTGAACTTGGGATGTATGGCGTTGAGCCATGGGGCTACATCACCGATGAAGTCCCGCCATTGCCATACTTACGCAAGTCGTTCACTGTGAATGGCGATGTTGTGCGTGCGATTTTGTTTGTGAGTGCCCTCGGCAGCTGTGAAGTGCGCATCAACGGGAAGCGCATCAGCGATGATTACTTCATTCCCGGCTGGTCTGACTTCCGAAGAAGGGCATACTATCGCGCCTACGATGTGACGGCACATTTGCGCAAGGGCGCAAATGCCATAGGTGCAATATTGCACGATGAGTGGTATTCTGGCTTTCAGGGCGGTTGGGGCAGGAGGAACTTTTACGGCGGTGAGCCGAGATTGCTCATTCAGCTGCACATCCAACTTGACGATGGCACAGAGCAGGTCATTGTCACCGATGAGACTTGGAAGGCTTCCTACGGTCCAATAATCGCAGCTGACTTTTACATGGGCATGACTTACGATGCAAGGCGAGAGAGACTCGTTGATGGTTTTGACAAGCCGGGATTTGATGACAGCGCATGGAAGCCGGTTGCCGTCACTGAGAAAGTGCCATTGCAACTTACATGGCATCCGGGCGAACCCGTGAGGAAGGAGATGGAACTCCCGGCAAAGAGCGTCGTTGAGATAAAGCCGGGGACATTCATCTTTGACATCGGTCAGAACATGGTCGGTGTTGCGAGGCTAAGGGTGCGCGGCGCGAATGCCGGCACACAAATAACCATGCGATTTGCCGAAGTGCTAAATCCCGATGGGACAATACACACAGCCAACTTGCGCCGGGCAAAGAACACCGATGTTTACATCTGCAAGGGCGATGGAGAGGAGGTGTTTGAGCCAAGGTTCACATTTCGTGGCTTCCGATATGTTGAGGTGAGTGGCTACCAGGGCAAGCCAGAATTGGATGCCATAACGGGGATCGTGCTTCGCTCCGATGTGCCATTGGTTGGTGAGTTTGAGTGCTCAAATGAGCAAGTTAATAGGCTGTTTCAAAACATCGTCTGGGGGCTCCGTGGAAACTACCTTGAAGTGCCGACGGATTGTCCACAGCGCGATGAGAGGCAGGGTTGGACTGGCGATGCGCAGATTTTTGTTCGTGCCGCATCTTACATTGCTGACATTGCCTCCTTCATGACGAAGTGGCTCATTGACTTGAACGACGGTCAAAGGGGTGATGGTGCATATCCAGATGTTGCTCCGACAACTGGTGCTGGCTTTGGAACGCCAGCATGGGGTGATGCCGGCATCATCATCCCATGGACAATGCTCAAAGTCTATGGCGATAGGCGGATTGTGGAGCGGCATTACAACTCAATGGCGCGCTACATGGAATACCTCGTGCGCAACAGTAAGAACTTGATTCGCCCGCCAATTGGCTACGGCGATTGGGTGCCAGCTGGAGCGGATACGCCAAAGGATGTGCTTGCTACAGCATACTTTGCCTATGTGACAAAGCTCATGGCTGATATGGCGAAAGCCATCGGAAGAAACGAAGATGCACAACGCTACGAAAAGTTGTTTGAGGACATCAAGGGAGCCTTCATCAAAGAGTTCGTTCAAAGTGATGGGCGTATAAAGGGAGATACGCAAACATGCTATGCGCTTGCGCTAAATATCGGCTTGTTGCCGGATGAGCTTCGCAACAAGGCATTGGAACACCTCGTTAGAGACATTGAGAAGCGCGGTTGGCACCTCTCAACCGGTTTTGTCGGCACAAGGCACCTCATGCTTGCGCTGAGTGAGTGCGGTAGAAATGATGTGGCATACAAGCTGTTGCTTCAGGACACATACCCATCTTGGCTCTTTACGGTCAAGATGGGTGCAACGACGATTTGGGAGAGATGGAACAGCATTCAGCCGGATGGCTCAATACATGAGCCGGGCATGAACTCGTTCAATCATTACGCGTTTGGTTCTGTTGGCGAGTGGATGTTTCGGATGCTTGCCGGAATTGATGTGCTTGAGGATGGTTTCAAGAAAGTGCTGATAAAGCCGTGCATTGATAGCGGGCTTGAATTTGTGCGTGCAAGCTACAACTCAATTCGTGGGCGCATAGAAGTTGAGTGGCGCATTGAAGGCAACAACTTGCGTCTCAAAGTCACAGTGCCAGTCAATGTGAGCGCCGTTATTCATGTCCCGACGAAAGACGCCTCAAAGGTGACAGAAGGCGGCAAGATTGCATTAGAGGCGCATGGTGTCAAGTTTGTGCGAGCCGAGGATAGAGCCGCCATATTTGAAGTTGGCTCTGGTGTGTATGAATTCGTTGCCCAGTTGAGGTGATGGCGAAACCACGCCAATGGCGTTACAAAGGATGGCTTTCCAAAGCCGCCACGAGCGTTGATGGCGGTATGATGATGCCTTTAAAGCTTGCGGTGAAAGTGGCAAAGAGGGGGCAGATGGATCTGGCACATGCTACATGTAGCATTTGGAAGGCGTAAGCAATGCCATTCACCGTTGAGGAGCTCACAGGCTTGCGAGGGTTTTGTGGAGTGCCTGCGATGGATAAATTTGATACACCTGTGGAGGTGGCAGCGGATGTGCTCTTTCTCAAAGCGATGTGGGCGTTTTGGTTGCTTTTATGCTGCAGTTGCACTTTTGCCAATTGCGATAGCAAACTCAATGGGGGTGGAGAAAGTGGGATGGCAGATGGCGAATGTTCCCATCACAACTGTGTGGGCTGAGAAGGTGAACCCACAACTTCCGCATCCCGAATATCCGCGCCCACAGATGGTGCGTAATGGTTGGGTCAATTTGAATGGGCTTTGGGATTATGCGATCACCGACAGGCAACAGGACAAGATCCCACGAAATTGGGATGGGAAAATTCTTGTGCCATTTCCGCTTGAGTCGGCTCTATCCGGCGTTGGGAAGCCACTTGAAGCGCATCAATACCTTTGGTATCGCCGAACTTTCACAACACCAAAGCTTACCAACGGCAGCAGGTTGCTCATCCATTTTGGCGCCGTTGATTGGGAGGCTGTGGTGTTCGTCAATGGCATAGAGGTTGGAAAGCACCGTGGCGGGTATGATTCGTTCACTTTTGACATCACGGATTTCGTCAAAGTTGGCGAGAATGAGCCGAATGAATTGATCGTTCGTGTTTGGGATCCGACAGAAGACGGTGTGCAAGCTCGCGGTAAGCAAATGCGCAAAGCCATGCGTGAGCCAAGTGGCATCATGTATACCCCATGTTCTGGTATTTGGCAGACAGTTTGGCTTGAGGTTGTCCCGGGATCGTTCATTGAGCGATTGAAGATTCTCCCAAATGTTGACGAAAGCACAGTTATTGTGGCAGTTTTTGTCGCCAACCAAAAGCCGAATATGAGCGTTGAAGTGCTTATAAATGACGCCATTGTCGCAACTTCAAGTGAAGCCGAACTTGACTTTTCAAAGTCTGCTGTGGTTGCAAAAGGGGTGGGGACACCAAACGAATCCATCAAAATTAAGCTAAAGCAGCCAAAACTTTGGTCTCCAGATAGCCCATTCCTTTACGGCTTGCATGTTAGGCTGCTTGCTGGAAACAGGGAAGTTGACGCAGTGAAGAGCTACTTTGGGATGAGGAAAGTCTCGCTCGGGAAGGACGAAAAAGGGTTTGTGCGCATCATGCTCAACGGTAAATTTGTTTTCCAAGTTGGACCGCTTGATCAGGGCTTTTTCCCCGACGGAATTTACACGGCGCCAACAGATGAGGCTTTGAGGTTTGATATTGAGGTGATGAAAAAACTCGGCTTCAATGCAGTGCGAAAGCATGTCAAGCGTGAGCCACAACGCTGGTATTACTGGTGTGATAGGCTTGGGTTGCTCGTTTGGCAGGATATGCCCAGTTCCTCAGTTGGGCGCGGTGCATCCGGCAGCAGGGATGGTTTTCCGATATCGCCCGAGTGCGCAGAGCAGTTTGAGCGTGAGCTGTGCACAATGGTTGAACAGCTCTTCAATCACCCATGCATCATCATGTGGATTGTCTTCAATGAGGGTTGGGGGCAGTATGACACGGCGAGATTGGTTGAAATGGTCAAGAAACTTGACCAGACAAGGCTTGTAAGTGGTGCGAGTGGTTGGCATGTTTACCCTAACATTGGCGATGTGATTGACATACACAGTTATCCAGGACCCACATCTCCACAACCTGATGGCAAAAGGGCGCTTGTTTTGGGCGAATTTGGCGGGCTTGGGTTGATTGTCAAAGGGCACACATGGGTTGAAAAGGGTTGGGGGTATAGGGCAATTCCGGATGAAAAGGCTCTTACAAAGGCATACCTCAAGCTTTGGCAAAGGGCTTGGGAACTGAGGGATGAAAGGGGGTTATCGGGGGCAATTTACACGCAACTGACCGATATTGAAACTGAGTGCAATGGCTTGCTAACATATGACCGAAGAGTCATCAAGATGCCGATTGATGTGATCGCAAAGGCGGTATCTCGTGGTGAATTTCCGGGGTTGCCAAGATACAGAATTATCGTCCCGACAGCGCAAGATGACGACAAAATACGCTGGAAATACACCCTTGAAAAGCCACCGGAGAACTGGTTTAAGCCCGAGTTTGACGATTCCGGTTGGAAGGATGGGTTTGGTGGATTTGGGACGAAAGGCACTCCGGGGGCAATAGTGCGCACTGAGTGGCGGACATCGGATATTTGGCTCAGGCGTGAATTCACGCTGCCGCCAATGACAAAGGAGGAATTGACACGCTTAATGTTGCGAATACACCATGATGAAGATGCGGAAGTTTACATCAACGGCGTTCTCGCCGCGAAGTTGGCGGACTATACGACCGATTATGAGGAAGTTAGCATACTGCCGGAGGCAATTGCAGCGCTAAAGCCCGGCGAAAAGAACATCATTGCCATACATTGCCATCAGACAATTGGCGGACAATACATTGATGCCGGTCTCGTGATTGAGGTAGAGCAATGAAGCCACTTGAAAAGGCTCAGGGGGTGAGTGTAATGGTCGTTCGGCAAGTTGTCTTTGTTGCGCCAAATTCGGTCCAGCTTGAGGAAGTTGAGCTTGACATGACACCAAAAGGGGACGAGGTTGTCATACGGACGATTGCAAGCATAATTAGCGCCGGAACCGAGCTTGCATGCCTTGCTGGGTTGGCTGATTGGGCTCCATTCCCATTTCGCCCCGGTTATGGTGCTATTGGTGAGGTTATTTCGGTTGGTGATTCGGTCACGGATGTCAAAGTTGGTGACATCGTTCTGACATACAGCAACCATGCAAGCCATGCTAAGGCGAGGGTATTAGTGGCAAAATTACCGAATGGGATGGACCCGTTCAGTGCTGTTTTCGTCAGGATGGCAAACATCGCCATGACAGCGCTACGCGTAAGCGATGCTGAACTCGGCGATACTGTTGCTGTTATTGGGCTTGGAGTTGTCGGAAATATGGCTGCGCAACTGTTTCAACTTGCCGGTTGCCGTGTCATAGGCATTGACAGATTGCCAAAACGATTGGATGTGGCGCGTGAATGCGGAATTGAATTGCTTGTGGATGCGTCTTCGGAAGATGTGATTCAAGCGGTGCACAAAATGACCGACGGGAATGGCTGTGAAGTTGTCGTTGATGCCACCGGTAATCCATCGGCAACCATTATGGCAGCGCAGCTTGCGGCAAAATATGGCGAGGTGATCCTGCTCGGCTCATACTTTGGGAGGAAACTTGAAACAAATGTGACAGAGTTGCTTGAGCGCATTCATTTGTGCGGGTATGGCTGCATTACATTCAAAGGGGCTCATGAATGGCGTTACCCGGTCAAGGAAAGGCGCTCAGATTTGATACCAAGTGAGCAGAATGCCCACATATACAAGCATAGCATTGAGCGCAATACCAAAATCAACATGCGGCTCATCGCCGATGGTAAATTGAGGGTTGAACCGTTGCTAACGCACCGAATTCGTCCGGAGCAATGCGCACAGGCTTATGAGGGATTGCGTGAGCGCCCAAATGAGTTCATCGGCGTGGTCTTTGATTGGACATAGCAGGAGGCGTTGAGCGCACTGGTGGTTCACACCGCGATTTTGCATCTCTTTGGAAATTTGGAAAGATGGGGTGATTTCTGTGCGGAAAGCGCTTGTTGGAATTGTGATGGGTAGCAAATCCGATTGGGAGACGATGAAGCATACGGCAGACACACTTGAACGGCTTGGTATACCCTACGAGGTTCACATTCTCTCGGCGCACCGCACACCCGATCAAACCGCAAAATATGCCGAAAATGCCGAAAGTAATGGGATTAAAGTGATAATTGCTGGTGCTGGTGGTGCTGCTCACCTTGCCGGCGTGATCGCTTCAAAGACGCTTTTGCCAGTCATCGGTGTGCCGATGCAAACTCAAGCGCTTGGCGGATTGGATTCCTTGCTTTCAACAGTGCAGATGCCGGCTGGAGTCCCAGTTGGCACGATGGCAATTGGGCGTGCCGGGGCGATAAATGCAGCCCTGTTTGCAGCAGCAATACTCGCCCTAAACCTCCCAGAGATACGGGAAAAACTTGAGCAGTATCGCAAGGAACAGGCTGAAGCCGTCTTGAAAAGCCAGTTGGAGTTAGAGCAGAAATTACGCAGTTGAATGTAGGGACGCATAAAATTCGCCAAAAAACGGGCGGGTTTTTGAATGGGCGTGTTTCACCCGCTCCTGTTCCTAATGGGTCACCGATCCGTAAGAAAGGCTTTAACCCCGAAGAACGGGTTTGCTGCCATTTTAGGTTGGGGGTGATAGCGATGCGAGACAAAATGCGGATGATAGCGTTTAGCGCGTTGCTTCTCATAGCGGCGGTAACGAGCTTTATGCTCGCCCAAGAGACGCGCTTTCATCAATTCTCTCGGAGGGCAAAAGGTTCAGGCGGCAGTGTGGGCTTGCTCGTTGCGAGTTGCTTTGGCGGGAGCAGTGTGGAGGAGTTTGTTGATGCTGCATTCTTAAATGATGGCACAATTGTCCTTCTTGGGAATGCGTGGGGCGTTGAGTTTCCCAAGGTTGATAAATTAGCCGTAGTCGGCAAAGATAACCCAACGGATGCCCAGGCGCTTTTGGTGGACGAAAAAGGGAGAAAGCGCATAAACTATGACAACCCAAATATTTCCGCATTCCTACTTTGGTTGTCACGGGATGGCGGCAGGATAATTAGGGCGATTCGTTTTGGGTGGGGCAACGCTGATGGCGCTTACATTGCCACATCTCGGGATAATGCCATCTACATCTCGGGTAGATGCACCGAGAACTTCAAGCAATGGCTCAGGGCATCAGGCATACCTCACGGCATCATTGCACCGCCGGATGAGGGGAGGGGTAAAGACCTTTACCTTGCATGTCTTTCAGGTAATGGGCAATTGCAATGGGTGCTCATATTTGAGCGCGCCGAAGGCGGCATTGGTCCAGAGGATAGAGTTGGTGGGCGAGTTGGCGTAAGGTGTTATCCGATGCGCGGTGGCGAGTTGATCCTCTACGCATACAATCGCATTTATGTTGTGGACAAGAAAGGAAAGCTCACAGAAGTATGCCGAACTTCTGGTGTCCTTCTCGCAGTTGATGAGGGCAGAAGACTCGCCTTCCTCGCTGGCGATAGGAATACTCACACAGGTCGTGAACCGTGGCGTCAACCATTTTGCTATGTCATCAGCATTGATGGCGGCGCTGAAGTTAAAAGACTTTGGACATGGGAACCTAAGGTCGTTGGTGAGGATAAATACAGGCTCGTTTCCGACTCCGGATTTAGTGCAATGATCGTGACGAGAGGCGGCGATTTAGTGGCAGCTGGCTGGTCTGATGGTGGTAACTCCATTTTCCTTCGTCAACCGACGAATTTGGATGAAGGTGTCAAATATGGCTTTATTGATTCACTTTGGGGGGCGAGGGTTGGAAAGTTCGGTTGGTTGATGAGGGTTGACCTTAACTCATGGCGCTTCAAAGCCGGCACAAACTGGTGTGCCTTCTTGACGAGTCAAAATCGCCCTAACAGCGCAAGCATTAATGACCTATGTGAACTTGATGATGGGCGAATAGCCTTTATCGGCGGTGCTGCACATAATGTCATTGAGACGCCGGATGCTTGGGATGGAAATTACCTTCGCGGCGGCAGCGGTGACCATTTTGGGATATTCAGCGACGACTTCAAAGATTTGCTCTTTTGCAGCCGGATGCCGGATTGCGAACTTATGTCTTTGGCAAGCAATGGCAGTATGGTCATCGTTGCCGGGAGGACATTTGGTGAGGGCAGTGGATGCCATTGCAAAACTTGTGGTCAAACAACTTTGCTCATCCGCAACCCATTGCAGGAAAAGTTTGGTGGCACTGTTGATGCCTACTTTGCCCTCATTGACGCAAGAGTGACGCAAAAGTAAGAAAAATGCTCACTATCACCTTGTTGGCACATTTTGTTCTCCTTTGCCAAATTCGCAGTTTGCTCCTTCCTATCGCTTATTAAGGCGATTAAAACTGGTTTGGGTCAAACCACTTCGCTGGTTCGGTCACAAGATGGTCAAACTTCATCACTTTCACATGCCCATCAGTGAAGCAAGTGACAAACATTTCGTTGTGTCTTGGGACAACTTGCATATCTGATGGAGAGCCGGCACCTCCACCACGGCACGGCAAGTTTGTCCATTCAGGACCAATCCTGTTATCGCCAGTTGAGTCTGCTACCATGATTGTCCCTGAGGTATCTTGAACCATTGCAAGGGCTCTGTATCTAAGATAATGACAATTCAAGCCATAATCACTACCTCCGGGGACATGATTGTGGCTGGAAGCTGGACCGCTTGGGCAGTGGAAGATTTGTTGATTTTTCGTGTATGGCAGCAGCACTATTGGCCAGACGGTTTCTATAATGGCATCGTTTCCGTGTCCGGGGAATCGCTCATCGTAGTCTTGAGCATACATGAGCATCGCTGTGCCTATCTGTCTCAGGTTTCCCTGGCATGATGCTGTCCTCGCCTTTTCTCTTGCCCTCGCAAACACTGGGAACAGTATCGCTGCCAGGATGGCGATTATGGCAATCACCACCAGCAACTCTATCAGTGTGAAGCCAATTAAACTGCGCCTCATTGAAACAAGTTTCGCATTGCCTCGCATAATCCATCACCTCGGAGTTTGAATTTGTTAACGCAAGGCGCATCACCACTTTTCATTATAGCGCGAAATGTGCGCGCGTCAATACCCGTCTTTCTCTCAAGTTGCATCTTTTGTTGGTGGTATGCACATTGCAAGTGACGCCGCAGGG
>Ga0209394_1000133_pt1 | contig 72380 bp, 69 predicted proteins | sample JNZ201metaG_FD_184122 | JGI IMG/M metagenome (GOLD analysis project Ga0209394, IMG submission 184122) | Hot spring microbial communities from Jinze hot spring, China to study Microbial Dark Matter (Phase II) - JNZ 20120812A (SPAdes) (version 3) ...
ATATAGACGGTTCTCTCCTTAATAGTCTCAGTCTTACCCCTATTAGCGCGCGGCATATATAATCAAAAGAATAAATTTAAACCTAGATATAAATTTTTACCGGTAAAATGGTGCGGGGGGTGGGATTCGAACCCACGAACCCCTTCGGGACGGGATACCCCATCTTTTTAGATCTTGAGTCTTACGCGCATATGGTTATCTTTTGCCATATGCTCCGCGCATTAAGTCCAAATCTGCCTGTTTGACCTGGCTCTGCCACCCCCGCATCCTCATATAATAGCTTTATCGTTTTTCTGCGATAATTATATTTTATGGTTTCATCTCTAGGATTATTGTTTCACGCTTTATTGCTGGAGGGACTCTATGAGTGAAGATAGGATTGTTGAGATGATTGAGGAGGCAAGCAAGAGTGTTGTTAACATTAATACTTTGAGAGTTTTTCATGACTTTCTCTATCAGGTTGTTCCAGTTGAGGGAATTGGTTCAGGCTTCATCTTTGATGAGAGGGGCTATATTTTAACGAACTATCATGTTGTTGAGGGTGCGAGGAGAATTATAGTAACGCTGGTTGATGGGCGTACTTTTGAGGCTAAGTTTATTGGAGCTTATAGGGGTTTAGATATAGCGGTTTTGAAGATAGACGCGGACAATTTAGCTGTAGCCAAGCTGGGCGATTCCGATAAATTAAGGGTTGGACAGAGGGTTTTTGCTATAGGAAACCCATTCGGATTGGCTGGTGGACCAACAGTTACGTCTGGTGTTATAAGCGCATTAAAGAGAACAATCCACTCTGAGAGGGGAATATTTAGGGATCTGGTCCAAACTGATGCTGCTATAAACCCGGGTAACTCAGGTGGACCATTAGTTAACGTTAATGGGGAGGTTGTTGCGATAAATACGGCTATAATTCCATTTGCTCAGGGAATTGGCTTTGCGATACCAATAAACGCTGCTAAGGAGGTTGCTAGAGAAATAATATTGTATGGTTCTTATGCGAGACCATGGATTGGGATAGCTGGTGTTGGCGTGAATAGGCAGATTGCTGAATATTATGATTTGCCAGTTGAGCACGGTGTGCTCGTTGCTAGAGTTACGCCCGAGAGCCCAGCCGATAAGGCTGGAATCGAGCGTGGTGACATAATACTTGAGTTTGATGGTAAGCATATTGATGGGATAGAGGAGTTGCAGAAAATTCTGGCCGAGAAGAAGCATGGTTGCGAATGCGAAGCCATAATTTTAAGGGGATTGAGAAAGTTTAGAGTAAAAATTTTGTTGGAGAGGGAGCCCTAAACCGCAAATATTAATAAATCTTAAACCCTATTAATGCTTTTGTGGTGATGCTCAATGCCAATAGACCCGGACTTTCAGAAGAATAGGAAGATTGTCGATACTCATAGGGGGCATGCTGTTTGGGGGCCAGTTGAACCTCCTACAAAACTTGGGATTCATGGAACAAACGTTGCTGTTGATTGGGATATATGTGAGGGCTGTGGAACATGCATTGATGTATGCCCAGTAGGCTTATATGAATGGGCCGAGACGCCTGGCCATCCCGTTTCAGAGAAGAAGTCTGACCCGGTTAGGGAGTCTGAGTGCATACAGTGCTTAGCATGCGAGACCCAATGCCCAACACAAGCAATAAAAATCACCCCACCATAATCACCCCCACTTTCTTTTTAAGAGGCCACCAATAATCCACATTAATCAGTAATATCGAGTTTCTTAGTCATGATGATGTGAGATTGATATGCTAGAGGACGTTAAGAAGATAATATTAGCCGCCCAGAAGAATGAGATTACCGAGCACTATATTTATAGGAGGCTGGCTCAATCAATAAAGGACTCTAATAATAGGGATGTTCTGAGACACATATCGATTGAGGAGCTTGAACACTACGATTTTTGGAGAGGGTACACCCGCAAGGATGTTAAACCAAGTAGGCTTAGGATTTGGAAATACCTCTTAATCTCCAAGATTTTTGGGATAACTTTCGGAATAAAGCTCATGGAGAGAGGAGAAGAAAGGGCTAAAGTCATATATGAAAAAATATCCAAGCAGATTCCAGAGGCTTCCAGAATAATTGAGGATGAGGATTTGCATGAGAAGGAGCTTATCGGCTTAATTGATGAGGAGAAACTCAGATATATTAGTTCTATAGTTTTGGGGTTGAATGATGCTCTCGTTGAGCTTACAGGAGCGCTTACTGGTTTTACTCTAGCCTTCCAAGAAGCGCGTTTAGTTGCAATGACGGGACTAATTACTGGAATTGCAGGAGCATTATCAATGGCCACATCAGAGTATTTATCAACTAAATCCGAGGGAGACTCTAGGAGTCCGCTTAAGGCGGCTGCTTATACTGGCATAACCTATATCTTCACCATTCTATTTTTGATATTACCATACATTTTCTTAGCCGAAATTTATGCATGCATAATTTTAACGTTAATAAACGCAGTAATACTCATTTTCTTGTTTACCTTCTATGTCTCTATAGCAAAGGACTTATCCTTTAAGAGAAGATTCCTAGAGATGATTATAGTAAGTCTTGGGATAGCGTGCCTAACCTTCTTCATAGGTTTTCTTGTGAAGATATTTCTAAACATAGAGATATAAGATTGAGAAGTTAGACGCAAAGATAAGAGAGTCTCTGTAAAAGTTTGGAGTGGCTTAAAGATTACTAAAAGAAAAAAAGGGAGTAGAGGTGATGTTCTAGTATGCTGCTGAGAGTCTCTTACTCTATCTTCTTATAGCATAGCCACCAATCTAGGCACTTTATTTCTCCAGCCTTCTCCTGCTCCCTTCTCTTCTGAATCATTTCCACAGTGTTCGCTGGTGGAACAATCACATTGTCGCCAATTATCTCATTATTAGGCCAGTTGGCTGGTATAGCATAGCCTTTATCGGCAATCTGTAGCGCCTTTACCATTCGGAGTATCTCATCCATGTTTCTGCCAAGTTCCATTGGATAATAAAGTATCGCCCTAACAATACTCTTAGGGTCAACTATAAAGACCGCCCTCACGGTTTGAGTTCCGGCAGCCTGCTTATGGCGCATACCCAATCTTGCAGATATCTCGCCAGTGTTATCCGCAATTATTGGGAACTGTATCTCCACGCCAAGCTTCTCTTTAATCCACTCCTCCCACTTTAAATGCGCAAAGACCTGGTCTATGCTCAGCCCTATCAGCTCACAGTTTAGCTTTTTGAATTCCTCATACCTCTTCTGGAATGCAACAAACTCAGTTGTGCATACTGGCGTGAAGTCCGCTGGATGGCTGAACAGAATAAACCACTTACCACTATAATCGTCTGGAAGCTTAATTATGCCCCTGGTTGTTCTAACTTCCATTTGAGGAAATCTATCGCCTATTAAGGGCATCTTATACTCTTCCATAAAAGCTCACCATACAATCCTTTAACCACAAAATAATATAAGGCTTCCTTACAAAAATCGGCTCAAAAATAAAAATCTAAGCTCAAATTTCGCGGTTTTACCATCGCCCCCATAGAAGATTCCGGCAAAGATAGACTCAATCCAACACGCTAAACACTTTAAATTTTAGCCTAAATAATTCTCAGTTTAATATGGGAAAGTATCACTATGGATTCGCGGACGAGGATTGAAGCCCTCCAGCAACTAATGGATGAAGTTAGTAAGTGCAGGAAATGCAACCTATGGAGGTCTAGGAGGAATCCTGTTCTGGGCGATGGAAGCGTGGAGGCATCAATAGTTTTCATTGGTGAGGCACCAGGATACTGGGAAGATATTAAGGGTAAACCCTTCGTCGGCTCAGCTGGAAAGCTCCTAGATGAAATCCTTAGGGAGAATTTAATCTTAAGAGATGAAATCTACATAACAAACGTTTTAAAATGCAGGCCTCCAGAGAATAGGGACCCGCGTCCAGAGGAGATTGCTGCATGTAGTGATTATCTTGAGAGGCAGCTTGATTTGATAAGGCCTAAGATAATTGTGACGCTTGGCAGACACTCAACGGCGTATATTTTCTCTAGAGCTGGCATCCCATTTAAGTCTATAGGTGATGTTCAGGGAAGAATATATGAGGTGAAATTCTGGGAGACGAAGACTTACGTGGTTCCGTCCTATCATCCAGCAGCAGCCCTATATAATGCGAAGCTTAGGGATGAAATTGGGAATGCAATAAGACTTGTTGGAAGAATGAGAGGCGAATTAGGCATTTAGCGCCCTAAAAACCATTATATACCTTTGTTTAAGTAGGGCGTTAATGAGGAAGGTGATGATATGTTCGTGGGTTTTCTTACGGCACCTTTGAGAGAGTGGAGTTTAGAGAAAATCGTTGAATGGGCTTCTAAGAATGGGTTTGGGGGTTTAGAGGTTTTAGTTTCACCAACCATAAGGCAGATTGATGTTGATAGGGTCCTGGCTGGAGGAGCTAGTGATGTTAGGCGCTTATTCTATGAGAGGGGGCTGAAGATATCGGGTTTAGCCTTTTATAGCACAAGAATACTTGAAGATGAGAAGGAGCAAAACTTTCTATTAAGGGTTGTTGAGGCAGCTTCAGCCTTAGATGTGGGTGTAGTCTGCACGCTGGCCGGTGGACCGGTTAAGGGTAAGGATAAAATGCGGACTTTGAAAGAGGATTTCCCAAGAGTTTTCGGCCCAATTGTTGATACTGCTAGGGAGCATGGCGTAAAACTAGCCTTAGAGAATTGGTATGCGACAAATCTCCAGGGCTTAAACCATTTTCAAGCCGCATTCGAAAGCATTCCGGATAAGACTTTAGGCTTAAACTTTGACCCATCCCATCTCTTTTGGCAGCAAATAGATTATATTGAGGCGGTTTACAAGTTCGGCGATAGAATCTACCATACTCATGCTAAGGATACTGAGATACTGCCCTTCAGGCTTAGATATGTGGGCGTTTTAGGTAGGGATTGGTGGAGGTATAGGATACCTGGCTGGGGTGGGATAAATTGGCGTTCATATATCACCGCCCTTAGGGAGGTTGGTTACAATTATGTGCTTAGCATTGAGCATGAGGACCAGTTTTTCAGCCCGGAGGAGGGGCTAATTAATGGCAGAAAGTTCCTTGAGAGCCTCCTCTAACAGATTGTTTCTAACCCTCTTTTACTCCATGCTTAAACCTTTTCTGGCATTAGATATTAGGTCGGCGAGTATGCTGTAGACTCTTGTTGAGTCCTCCATTTTAAGCACTATTACTGTCTCGGTATAGCAGCTTATCGTCTCCTCAATATTTATCTGCCTCCTTGAGATGGCGTTATAGAACATGGCGATGCAGCCGGGCGTATCAACAATCTCCCTCGGACTCTGAATTATAATGGCTGCAAGATTACTCTTCTCATCAAGTATCTCCGAAGCCTCGAGCTTTAGGCGGATATCATTAAAGATTCTCTGGTCCGTTATTATGGTTAGGGTTGTTGCACCCTCAAGAACCTGAAAGAATGCCTCTGGAAACTCGGCTGATATTAGCCTAGCCCTTTCAAGATTCTTTCTAGTCTTTTCAAGGGATATCTTTGCCAAGTTTGTTCTAATCGTTATAATGCTTTCAGATATGATTTTCAGATTTTCCTTTGATGGCTTAAATTTGGCCTTGGCACGTTTAACGGATGTTATCATACCCTCTAGTGTTACTTTTCTTCCCAATATTTCCTCGGCCTTAGGCTTTAGTAAACGGGCTACAGCGCTAAGGTTTGCATAACCTCTCTCAATGGCGTCCTGGATTGATGGATCTCCCTCAATGAGATATTGAACAGTTTTCGCCAGTGAAAGTTCGACCAGTTTTGGTCACCTAGAATGTTTTTAAGCCACGTTTTTAGTCAAAAAGCACATATATTTAACCCTTATCTCTTTCATTGGTTAAGCGTGCTGGAAAGGAGTGCTAAAAAATCTTGGCGAGAAAAATAGTCCTAGCCTATTCAGGCGGCTTAGACACGTCCGTGCTAATAAAGTGGCTCCAAGAGAAGTATAATGCCGAAGTCATAACCGTAACATTGGATGTCGGTCAGAAGGAGGATTTAAGGGCTATTGAGGAAAAGGCCTATAAGCTTGGCGTCCTAAAACATTATTCCATCGATGCTAAAGATGAGTTCGTTAGAAACTATGTTTTCCCAGCTATTAAGGCTAATGCGCTTTATGAGGGCAAATATCCGGTTAGCACAGCCCTCTCGAGACCGCTTATAGCCTCAAAGCTCGTTGAGGTTGCCGAGAAGGAGCATGCAGAAGCGGTTGCACACGGATGCACTGGTAAGGGCAACGACCAAGTCCGCATAGAGGTCTCGGTTAAGGCGTTAAATCCGAACCTTAAGGTTATAGCGCCCGTCAGGGAATGGAATATGACCCGTGATGCTGAAATAGAATATGCGAGAGAGCACGGCATACCAATCCCGGTTGATAAGGGTAAACCATATAGCATAGACCAGAACTTATGGGGCCGCTCAATAGAGTGCGGGATACTTGAGTATCCCGATAAGGAGCCGCCGGAGGGTGCTTTTGAGTGGACGGCTCCACTCGAAAGGGCTCCTAATGAGCCAGAGTATATTAGCGTAGAGTTTGAGGATGGTGTTCCAGTAGCCCTAAATGGTAGAAGTATGGAGCCCGTTGAGCTGATTGAGAGCCTCAATAATATTGCTGGGAGGCATGGTGTTGGGCGGATAGACCATATGGAGGACCGCTTGGTTGGGATAAAATCCCGTGAGGTTTATGAGTGCCCGGCTGCAACCGTCCTTATAGAGGCGCATAAAGACCTTGAGAAGATGGTTCTCACGAGGCATGAGATACTCTTTAAGCAGCATGTTGATGCTGAATGGGCTTATCTCGTCTATGCTGGCTTATGGATGGAGCCACTTAAGGAGGATTTAGATGCATTCATAAATAAAACTCAGGAGAGAGTTAATGGCGAGGTTAGGGTCAAGCTCTTTAAGGGTAATGCTATAGTTGTCGGGCGCTCTTCACCCTACTCACTCTACGACATACACTTAGCCACATACAATATTGACACAACATTCGACCAAACCTCCTCAGCCGGGTTTATTGAGCTTTGGGGTCTCCCAACCAGGGTTGCTAGAGCCCTTAAGAGGACTAGGAAGGCTGAGACCTAATGTCCGAGCTACTTCGGGGCGGTAGGCTTGCAGGGTCTAGAAGGGACATTATTGAGTTTACTTCCTCAATAAAGAGTGATGTTAAACTACTTAGGCATGTCGTGAACATTAACAGGGCTCATATAATAATGCTGGTGGAGAACAAGATAGTCCGCGCTGAAGAGGGCTCTAAGATTCTCGGAGCGCTAATGGGCTTAGAGGACAGATTAACCATCAGACCCGATATTGAGGACGTTCACATGCTCGTTGAGGAAGAGGTTATAAGATGCGTTGGGATGGATGTTGGCGGAAACCTGAATTTGGCGAAGAGCCGAAATGACCAGGTTGTAACTGCCATAAGGATGGCTCTGAGGGAGGAGCTTCTTGACATAATGGAGCTAATAGTCAGTCTTCAAGAGACGCTTATCAATATGGCTGAAAGGAGCACTAACATTATTATTCCGGGATATACGCATCTGCAGCCAGCCCAGCCCACAACTCTCGCCCATTATCTGCTGGCGCAATCCGATATCCTTGGGAGGAGCCTAGATAGACTACTTAATGCTTATGGACGTGTTAATTTATGTCCTATGGGCGCTGGGGCTCTGGCAACAACTAGCTTTCCGATTAGCCGTGAGAGGGTTGCTGAGCTACTAGGCTTTGATGGACTTGTCGAAAATTCCATTGATGCTGTCAGCTCAAGGGATTTTCTACTTGAGGTTTTAGCGGCTTTATCCATTATGGCCATCGACTTAAGCCGCCTAGCCGAAGACTTAATCTTATGGTCCTCAGTTGAATTCAACCTAATAGAGCTTCCAGACGAATTTACTTCAACGAGTAGCATAATGCCCCAGAAGAAAAATCCGGAAGTTCTTGAGATTGTAAGGGCTAAGATGTCTTCAATCCTGGGTGATTTCACAGCGGCCTCAGCAATCTTAAAGGGTCTTCCATCAACATACAACTTAGACTTTCAGGAGGCCACGCCCAAACTCTGGGATGCATGCGAAATCATACGTGAATCACTCCGAATACTCCCAGAATTGATTAGAAGTATAAGGGTTAGGGAGGAAGCCCTAAAGAAGCCCATTCTAAGCTTTTTGGCTGCTACGGAGCTCGCAAACATCCTAGTTAAAAATTATGGCGTTCCATTTAGGCTATCGCATAAAATCGTTGGGGCACTAGTTAAAGCCTTAGTGGATGAGGGGAAGCCCCTTTCGGACGCTACGCCGGAAATGCTGGCAAGAATCTCGGAGGGAATTTTGGGTTCACCAATAAATATTAGGTCTGAAGAGCTGCAGAAGGCCATGGACCTAACATGCTTTGTGGAGTCGCATAGTGTTAGGGGAGGGCCCTCTAGAGGGGAGGTTGAGAGGATGATTTCTGCGAGGAGAGCGCTGCTAAGCCGCTATAGAAGTAACATAGCATCGTTGAGGAAACGTATTGAGGACTCGATTAACGCACTTAACGCCATAGCCGAGTCATATGCTGCGCAAGCATTCCATCCAGCATCTAAAGAACCATAAAGTTTAAATTTATGTTTTCCTCTTGCTTGAGGAAGGGTTCGTTGAAGCGCGAGAAGAGCCCCGAGAAAGTGAAGGCCGGTAAGGCCGTTCTGGTTCTTGAGGATGGGACATTCTTCATCGGTAAGGGTTTTGGAGCCATAAGGAAGGTTTCGGGTGAAGTTGTCTTCTCAACTGGTATGGTTGGTTATCCCGAATCCTTAACAGACCCATCATATTATGGGCAGATTCTAACGTTAACTTATCCGCTTATTGGAAACTATGGGGTCCCGGCATACGATTATGATGAGTTCGGCATACCGGTAAGATTCGAATCCATTGGGATTAAAGTTACTGGGCTTGTAATTCAGGAGCTATGCACAAAACCCTATCATTGGGCCTCTAGGAGAACGCTTGATGAGTGGCTTAGAAGCGAGGGGGTCCCTGGAATATATGGGATAGATACCAGGCGCCTGACGAAGAAGCTCCGTGAGAGGGGTGTTATGCTTGGCATACTACAAGTGTGCGAGGAGGGTAAGGAGCCAAACATAGATAGGCTGCTTGAGGAGGTTAAGAGTGTCCCAGACCCAAATGAGCGCGACCTTGTCAGCGAGGTTACGATTAAGGAGCCAGTCTGCTATGAATGTGACGGAAGGGTTAGGATAGCCCTAATAGACTGCGGTGTGAAGGCTGGAATAATAAGGTGTCTGCTCAAGCGCCGAGTTGACGTTGTGAGGGTTCCTTATGACTTTTCAGCCGATGAGATTCTCGAGTATAAGCCTAATGGGGTCCTAATAAGTAATGGGCCCGGAGACCCAAAGAGATGCGCCAAGACTATAGAGGCCGTTAGGGTCCTCGCTGAGGAGAACGTTCCGATGATGGGCATATGCTTGGGAAATCAGATTTTATCCTTGGCTATGGGAGGCGATACTTATAAGCTGAAGTATGGGCATAGGTCTCAGAATCAACCAGCCTACGACCTTGAGACGGGACGCTGCTACATAACAATTCAGAATCACGGCTACGCTGTTAGGGCTGAATCCCTAGAGAAAACCGGCCTAAAGTGCTGGTTTATAAACGCCAATGATAAAACAGTTGAGGGAGTGAAATTCAAGAATGGACCTTCCTTCGCTGTCCAATGGCATCCAGAAGCCTCTCCAGGACCATATGATACCGAGTTTCTTTTCGACGAGTTTCTTAAGAGAGCTGAGAAGATCGGGTGATAGAGTATGCCAAGGTTTGAGTGGGTGCGTAAGGTCCTAATCCTGGGAAGTGGTGCAATAAAAATTGGTGAGGCAGCTGAGTTCGATTATTCCGGGAGCCAATGCCTTAAGGCGCTTAGAGAGGAGGGCATAGAAACAATTCTGGTTAACCCGAATATAGCGACCATCCAAACCGACCCACGGCTTGCTGGCAAAGTCTACCTTCTGCCAGTTATTCCGGAGTACGTTGAGAAGGTTATTGAGAGGGAAAGGCCAGATGGGATAATGCTTGGCTTTGGGGGGCAGACGGCCCTAAACTGCGGTGTTCAATTGGCTAAGATGGGCATCCTAGAAAAGTATGATGTAAAGGTTCTGGGGACCTCGATTGAGGCCATTGAGAGGGCATCTAATAGAGAGCTTTTTAGGCAGACAATGCTTAATGCTGGCATACCCGTTCCAAGGAGTAAGTCCGCAACATCCATTGAGGGAGCGATTGAGGCCGCTGAGGAGATAGGTTATCCAGTTATGGTTAGGGTTGCTTATACTCTTGGCGGCAAAGGCACTGGTGTCGCCTATAATAAGCGTGAGCTTGTTGAGATTGTTAGTAGGGGCTTAACACACAGCATGATTAGACAGGTCCTGGTTGAGGAGTATATCGGACACTGGAAGGAAGTCGAGTATGAGGTTATGAGAGACTATCAGAACAACTGCATAACCGTTTGTAACATGGAGAATTTTGACCCAATGGGCGTTCACACAGGTGACTCAATAGTCGTCGCACCCTCGCAAACATTAACAAACCGCGAGTATCATATTTTACGCTCAGCATCAATTAGAGCTGTTCAAGCCCTAGGCGTAGTCGGAGAATGTAATATTCAGTGGGCGTTACACCCAAGGTCTGAGGAGATAAGGGCTATAGAGGTTAATCCAAGGATGTCTAGGAGTTCAGCGCTAGCTAGTAAGGCTACAGGCTACCCGCTCGCATATATAGCCGCCAAGCTGGCGATAGGTTACACGCTACCAGAATTAATCAATAAGGTTACTGGAATAACAACAGCGTGCTTTGAGCCAGCCCTAGACTACATAGTCGTTAAGATTCCACGATGGGACCTAAAGAAGTTTAGGAATGCGGACCGCCATATAGGCACACAGATGAAGTCCGTCGGTGAAGTCATGGCTATAGGAAGAACATTCGAGGAGGCTCTTCAAAAGGCTGTTAGAATGCTTGATATAGGAAAGATTGGCCTTGTCGCGAATAACGATGATGAACCCGAGCCCCTAGAAGCCATAAGGGACTGCCTAAAGAATCCGACCGATGAGCGCCTCTTTAAGATTGTTAAAGCTATGAAGATGGGCATGTCAATTAGGGAGATTTACCGCCTAAGCGGGATAGACCCATGGTTCCTCTACAAGATTAAGAACATTATTAATATGGAGAAGAGGCTTAGAAGACTTAAGATTGATGATGAGGATGCACCTGAAGTTATTAAGGAGGCTAAGCGCTTAGGCTTTTCAGATGCCCAGATTGCTAAGTGTATGGGTTTAAGCGAGGACGAGATTAGGCGCTTCCGAAAAGCCCACGGAATAGCTCCAGTTGTGAAGCAGATCGACACATTGGCGGCTGAGTGGCCCGCCAAAACAAACTATCTATACATGACGTACAGTGGTGATGAGGATGATATTAAATTTGATTCAGGAAAGAAGAAGGTTATTGTTCTCGGCGCGGGCGTCTTCAGGATTGGCTCAAGCGTCGAGTTCGATTGGAGCGGTGTTAATACGATTTGGGCTCTAAAGAAGCATGGTGTGGACGAGGCTATAATGATTAATTATAATCCGGAGACGGTTTCAACCGACTATGATATATCGGATAAGCTATATTTTGAGGAGCTAACCCTAGAGAGGGTTCTTGATATTTATGAGAAGGAGAAGCCCCTAGGGGTTGTGGTTAGTGTTGGCGGGCAGATTCCAAACAATCTGGCGCTTAAGCTCTCTAGGGCTGGCGTAAATATACTTGGAACATCAAGCGAGAGCATAGATGCAGCCGAGGATAGGTCGAAGTTCAGCGCCCTACTAGATAGATTGGGCATACTGCAGCCAAAATGGAGTAAGCTAACCACGATTGAAGAGGCTGAAAGATTCGCTGAGGAGATAGGTTATCCAGTTCTAGTCAGACCGAGCTATGTCCTCTCCGGATACGCCATGAGGGTCGCATATAGCAGTAAGGAGCTTAGGGACTATCTTGAGCTGGCCGCTAAGGTTTCGCCGGAGCATCCAGTCGTAATATCGAAGTTCATTGAGGGCGCTAAGGAGGTTGAGGTTGACGGGGTCTCAGATGGTGAGGATGTTCTCATTGGTGCTGTTATAGAACATGTGGAGCAGGCTGGAGTGCACAGCGGAGACGCGGTTATGAGTATACCGCCACAGTCCCTAAGCAGCGATGTCATAAAGAGGATTGAGGATTACTCGCGCATGATTGCCAGAGCCCTCAAAATTAAGGGACCATTCAACATTCAGTATCTCGTTAAGAATGGTGAGGTCTCGGTTATAGAGTGTAATCTTAGGGCCTCAAGGTCTCTACCATATGTGAGTAAGAGTAGGGGCGTGAACCTTATAGAGGTCTCAACGGCAATTATGTTCGGCAAAACCCTTAAGGATCTGGGTCTACTTGAGCTCCCACCAACACCATATGTCTCCGTTAAGGTTCCGCAATTCAGTTTTATGCGCTTAAGTGGTGCAGACCCAGTTTTAGGTGTTGAAATGATGAGCACTGGGGAGGCTGCGTGTATAGGTGAGAACTTTGCTGACGCGCTACTAAAGGCCTTGCAGTCCGTTGAATTCACGATTCCAAATGATAATGGCGCGGTCCTAATTACTGTTGGCGGTGAGGAGATGAAGCGTAAGATAATTCCATTGGCTAGGAGCCTAAGCGATTTGGGCTTTAAGATTTATGCGACAGAGCACACGGCCGATGCGCTTCATAGGGCTGGGCTAAAGAATATAACTATTCTCCATAAGGTTAGTGAGCCATCGAGAAAACCAAACATAATAGACTACATAGTCCAGCGCAAAATAGATTTGGTCATCAATATCCCGGCCCCAACAGCTAACCCAGAGAGCGATGTCTCCGGCATACTTAGGGATGAATATGTTATTCGGAGGCTAGCTGTTGAATACAATATTCCAATAGTCACAACCCTCGAGCTAGCCTCAGCCATAATTAAGGTCCTCAAGTATAGGAAGAAGAGCGAAATCATAATCCGCTCACTAAACGAGTACATGGACAGCCTACCACTGAAATACTGGTAGAGGAAAAGGCTCTCTAGGCAAAAGAGGGAAATTTTGGGCATGAATGGTGTTTCAAAAGGTTGAAACGCCGCGTTTCACAGTGTTCCTTAACTAGGACTTTTTGCAAAGATATAGCGTGGTGATGAGCGGTGGAAGTTAAGAGCAGAATGACTTATGCATTAACGTTGCTCTCAATCCTAGCATTAGCATCATTTGCTGGAATCACATCTCTATTTCCGGTGAGTCCAGTAAGCGCTGAGACTACATCTTTGGTATCGGAAGGCTGTCCAGGCGAGGCTGAGAGGGCTGAGAAAATTCTGTTGCTGGCTGATGCTGCCAAATTAAGGGTTGAGGCGCTGCTAAACTCCGTGTTCGGCAATGAGACTGTAATGGATAAGATTGAGAATGCGAGCCTACTGGATGAGCTATGGAGTGTGAATGCAACATTTTATGATGTGGGTATGACGCTACTCAATGATGCGCATGAGTCCTTTAAGGGTGGCGATTATGTGAATGCAACATCATACGCTATGGAGGCCCTAAATGTCTTCCGTGAAACATTTAAAGAAATCAATCGAATCCTATGCCAAGCGGATATAATCAAGTGCGAGCTTATTGATGGCCAGGGATTACTAGTTGCCATTAATAGGGCACTGGCGAGAATAGAGCGGATAAGAGAGATTATAGAGGCTTTTTCAAGTGTGAGCGATATTATAAGCACCCTAGATGAGGCGGAAGAATATTTGAATGTGACCTTAGCCATGGAGCTGCTCCAGCAGGGGAATGTCTCAGATGTTGCCCGCATGCTCGCTGAGGCGAATAGGCTTATTGTGGAGGCCCTAAGAGGGCTGAAGGTAAAGATCAGGGAGAGGCTTAGTGAGAGAATCGAGCGTTTCAGGGAGAATCTTGAGAGGCTACGCGAGAGGGTTAAGGAGAGACTTAGGGAAATGAATGTGCCTGAGTATGAGTTCTTCAAGCGCTGGAACTTCACTAACGCCGATGAGTTCTGGAGAAAGCAGATAGAGATACTTGAGAGGGTTAGGGAACGCCTAAGGGAGGGGATTAACGCAACGGAGCTTAATGTTATTGGTGTGAGAATGCGTGAGGTCTGCCTAGAACTCGAGCTTAGGCTACGCGAGCGCGAGGGCGGGGGCGCTAAGATTGAAGTAAATGTGGAAAAGATTATTGAGGTATCAATCAGCCGCAAAATAACCGTGACCCTAAGGATAACTGTTAGGAACGCTGGGAATGTTACATTAGTTTTTCCGAATTACGCTTTCGGAATGATAATTGAGAGAGAAAGCAATGGTAGATGGAGATTCTATGAGTCGCCAATATCAATACAAGTCCTCAGAATACTTGAGCCCGGAGAATCAGGTGAGGTAAGGATAAGGCTTAGGGCTGCTGAGCCGGGTAGATATAGGGTTGTTGTGCGCGCATTAGCTAGAGAAGGCTTTGGAGCACCGGAGGGATACGCTGAGTTCACACTGCCATAGACCCTTCTTCTTTTTAAATTCGTTTTTTCTCGTTATTTTAGTTCAACGAGATTTTGGAGACCTACTTTTCTAACTCGGACTAAACCTTTTTTCTCTAGGCGTTTTATTAGGCGCCACATGCTAGTTCTCGGTATGTGTGGGAATCTTTCCCTCAGCTCAGCCTCTAAAACTCTTCCCCCTCTCTCCCTAATGAAGCGCAATACATTGGCCTCCTCATCGCTTAGAGCTCTAATCCTCCGCCTCCGATACAACATTGTTAATGCAAGGATAATAGCGCATACGATTGCTATTGCGGCGATTATATATTCGATTGTTGGAAAACGTGTGGCTGGCTGCTGCTGGTCTGGTGGTGTGGGCGGCTGGAGAGGAGGTTGCGTTGGCGGCTGTATCGGTATCTCATAGCTTATCTCCCAGTAACCGGGGCTTAAGTCCATCTCAAAGCGACTGCCACTCATCCTTATGGCTGATGGGATATCGCTGAGATACATTATTGTTGCGTTCTCTGGGAATATAAGTGTCAGCTCAAATGGGGCTGTGAAATTAATCGTCCAGAGTCCGAGAGTCTTATATGTAAGCCCATCCGTATCATATTCGAGCGTTATTCTGTTGGAGCCAAGAGAATAAATAGTTATGTTGCCATCGCTTATGTCATAGTCGATTAGGCTGCCATTCTCATCTAGAATCAGTATGTTGCTCACTCTCTCCGGCGGGGATAATAGCGGAAGCATAATAAGCGGCTCGCTCTCATTAACCAGCAGTTCGACGTTGACATGGACAACACCATCCCTATAAATGGTTAGGATAGCCCTATGAACAATATAGGTTTCCTCAGCATATGAGATATCGCAAGAAAACATTATTAGTAATAGCGTAATTATTAGTAATAGTGTAAGAGCCAACAGCGTCTCTCTATGTCTCTCCATACTCATCGGTCTTAATCACACTACTCAATCTTAAAAAAATTATGAATTTTAGCTTCCCATGTGCAGCTGTTAGCTATACCTCTATGGTTAGTATTTCTCTCTCAGCCGACCTCATGAATAGCATCATTATCACCGCCGAGTAAACCAATATTATGGCTGAGATGGGGGTGCTCACAGCGTAGCCCAGCGCTAAAGATGAAATTAATACCACTAGAATATATGTTGGTGTTAGAAGCAGCGCTGAGAGCAGCATTGACGCCCAGCTCACAAAGATTGAGGGTGTCCCACGCCTCTTCTTCCCCAGAAACTTAATCGTGATGTAAAGGTTTACTGGGCAGCCTATCATCGAGGTTGAGGTTACCAAAATTAGTGGCAATAGAGGGTTAATATTTGATGTTATTGATAAAATGAGTATTATAATGGCCGGTAGCACCGAAGAGATCAATATAAAGTCGTAAGCGAGAGCCTTAATGACCATGCGCATATCAGCTCCTGAGGTTAATGGTATCCATAGGTTTTCTAGGTCTGAGAATCTCCAGTTGCCGACAAGTATTAAGGGCGTTATTAGCGAGTATACGCCAATAAAGAATGTTGTAAAGAACATTTGTGGAGGGGGTCTCTGGGCGCCCTGAGATGGCACAATACTGGTGATGCTAATTACGAATAAAACCACTAGGTAAAGGAGTAGGACCCCAAAGAAGCTACCCTCCCTCAGCATCCTAATAAACTCCTTCTTCATTAGGAAACTTAATAGAGACTTCGATTCGGGATTTAATGTGAGAAAAGCGCCCATCCGGGAGAAGGTTCTAATGCTCCTCTCTATCTTTAGGGTTTGTGTACGCATCGAGACATCAAATGGAGACACGAAGGGAGCATAGCCCGCCATAGGAAAGAAGTTTTTCTCGGAGATGACCATGAAGAAAGCCAATGATAGGAGAAAGTAAGAGGTTAAGCTTAATAGGCTTAGTGGCTCAACTCCACAGTCATATATTATGCCAAGAAGGATTTCGGCCAAGAATTTTGATGGATAAGGTAGCGAGCTATAATTTAATGATATGTCGAGGAACAGGCTGAGCGCTGGAAGCATTAGAAAAAGCATAATCATCGATGTGAATGCGTTTATCCATCTCCTCCCATATAAGGACTTCATTATTGAGAGGGAAATCTTCAGAAGGATGAGCATGAAGATGAATAGGAGTATTGCTAGAAGCATTGTTATGGCTGAGAGGGCGGATAAATTAAGTGAGAAGACGAGAAGGATGTAGAGAACTAGAATCGGGTTTGCAAAGACAAGTGCTAATGTTAAATCCGCAAATATACTTGCAATCAGAAGTTCTCTAGGTCTTATCGGTGATGTCAAGAGTATGTTCTGCTCATAATCGAACACCATATAACCCCTCAGAGACAATAAGATAGCAAAGACCATAATCCCACTAGCAATAGCTGAAAGGACCTCAACATAAAATTCCACATTCACACCAGCCTCCTGCTTAACAGCATTAGTAATAAGTGTTAAGAAGCCAAATACGCTTGGAAGAAAGCCAATAGTATAAAGGAGTAGTAGTGCAACACTAGCTCTAGATGCCCTAATAGCCCCAAAGAACACTTTAACCTTAAACATGTACACGTTCAAGATTAGGCTTATCCTCATCATGGGCTCCTCCTCAAGAAGCCAAAGAATGTTCTTCGCTTTCTCTCAATTGGCTCCTCTACCATCAGCTCCTTCGCTTCCTCAGTCAGCTTTAGGAAGACCTCCTCCAGTGTTGCGCTCTCACCGGTTCTCGACAGCTGCTGAAGGTTCTTTAGGTCTCCAGACGCAACATTCTGCCCCTTATGAATTATCGCAACCCTATCACATAACCTCTCGGCTGTATCAAGCATATGGGTTGAAATAAAAATAGTCTTTCCCTCCTTAACCCTCTCGCTGAAGAGCTCCTTCAGAACATGCTGCCCCATAGGGTCTATACCAATAAAAGGCTCATCAAGAATCAACAAGTCCGGGTCATGTATAAGCGCCGAGGCTATAGCAGTCTTCTGCCGCATACCCCTAGATAATGAGAGTATGAGGGCCCTTCTTTTCTCGCTAAGCTCAAACAGCCTGATGAAATAATTCATTCTCTCCCTAATTTGATTGTCCGGAACCCCCCTAATTTTCCCGGCGTATATGAGGAGCTCCTCAACCGTTAGGTATTCTGGTAGCGAGACTGATTCCGGCACGTAGCCAATAAGCCTCTTATATTCATATGGCTCCTCACTTATATCGACACCATTAACCCTTACAATACCCCTATCCATTTTTAATAAGCCAACTATTATTTTGAGAGTTGTGGTCTTGCCAGCGCCATTTGGACCTATAAGCCCGAAAATCTCGCCCCTATTAACCTCCAGGTTAAGTCCCCTAAGGGCCTGCGTTCCATCATAGGACTTCCAAACATCAATCAACTCAACAATTGGGAAAGAAGTCATTTTTCACCTGTCGCCTCAAATTATTCTACTTCTTATAGCCGAGCTTTCTAAGTAGGTTCCTACGCCATTCAACACCCTTCTCGTCCTCAATACCCCTAGGCCTTGAGCCATCTATCACGCCCAGTATGCCTCTACCCTGCTCGGTTTCAGCGACTACAACCTGGAGTGGATTGGCTGTGGCAGCATATATGGTGCAGACCTCAGGAACCCTTTTTATGGCGTTAAGGACATTAATCGGGTATGCGCCCCGCATGAATATTATAAATGAGTGGCCGCATCCAAGCTTAAGCATATTCTCCGCGGCGGCCTTCTTAAGCTCCTCGTCTGTGCCCTCAACCCTAACTAGGCACTCCCCGCTGCTCTCGCAGAAGGCTAGGCCGAACTTTATGCCGGGAACAGAATTGACCATAGCCTCATAAATATCCTCAACAGTCTTTATGAAATGGGACATTCCAAGAATGACGTTGCAGTCCTTCGGCATATCAATGTTTACAACCTTAATCTCGACCATAAAATAATCCTCCATAACATCAAACCAAAAATTTACTGAAACCACTCTTATAATCTTTATTTACCCATGTAGGCTCTGATGCTCCCCCATCTATCAAATAATATACTAAGCAGGCCAGTTAATCCCGCATGAACCGAGTAAAATATGTAGCATAAGTAAGTGCAGTTTCTACAGTGGCTATATTCGTTCTGCAACCTTTTAATCATCGGGCTCATCCAAATCCTCGGCAAATCGAATATGGAGACTATTGGCTCCTTACAGTGGCAGCCTGAAACCCTGCCCATATGGTCTACCACTAAGAAACTCCTGAGCGCCCTACACCTCCATATTCTTTCACCAGTTAGGGCTAGATGTTTCACGGCTTTGAGGGTTCTCGTAGTTATATATATGTACCTATTCTCCTTCTTCATTTCCATGAGCGCATCGCATACCTCAGCCAGCATCTTTCCATCGGTTATCTCATATTCATCATTCCTCTTACCTATTGAGAATGCACCCCTAGAGGGCTGATAATCATACGCGTAGAGACAATACCAGACCGGTATTCCGCGTTCCGTGAAATATTTTGTGAAATCGATTATTTCATATATGTTCATCTGCGATATTGTCGGTGAGACCCCCACCGATATTCCCTCTTTTCTGAGCACCTCAATAGCCTCCATAGCCCTTCGCCATGCTCCGCTGACACCCTTAAGATAATCATTCTTCTTCTCGTCAAGGGTATCTAGGGATATGGCAACAAAGTCCACGCTGCGCAGCTCATCAATCTTATTTAACGCAATGCTGCCATTATCGTAAACAGTCGTCACAAAATATTTTGAGGCATAATCTAGAATCTCGCCTATATCATCCCGGAGAAGGGGGTTTCCGCCAGAAAAAACAATCTCTAAAACACCCAAATCACGCAAAATATCTAAGCCGCGCTTAACATCCTCCGTTGACAGCTCAGCCGAATCGGAATCCAACCAAACATTACACCCCCTACATCTGTAATTGCACCTTCTAGTTATAAACCACTGTGCATGATGGAGACTGGGACGCTTAAGAGAGCGACTAGCTAAGCCTAGGATTTTTGAGCGGTCTATCATTGAGCCATCGCCCAATCCACTTAATCCTATATACGCCAATATAGTAATCTTCTGTTTGAGGGATAACTCTTACGTAAAATGAGTAAAATCTCCCCCTTAACCTACTGGCGCTATGTCAATATGTGGATTCAAGCGTCATGTAAAATTTGTTAGCATAAATATTAATTAATGCGTTCCCCCTCGATTTGGAAAGAGGAAGAGGTTATCTCAGAAGATAGGGATGTATCAACTATTTTCTACCGAAGTTAAGAGGCCGCGGATTATACCTAAGCTAAATGAGAGTATTCTAAGCAAATCTAATATTGGGTAAGCCAGGATGTCAGCTTGCCTTCTCCACCCCCTACTGAGGGCTTTAACAGCATAAAAGCATAGGAGAATTATAGGTGGAAGTATTGTTATTGAGAGAAGCGGGATTAAGAAAATTGGGCTGAGGGATGCTGCTAGAAATAGCAGCGAGAAGCATAGCACAACCCAAGATAGGAAGGATAGAAGGCTCAGAATAATCCACTTGGAGAATTTCCCTTTAATCCCCATTCTTACAATTAAGCCACCACCCCTACCATAATTGAATGACTGCTTTAGAAGACCCCTCAGGCTCCCCCTATGCTTATGCCAAACAATGATATTTGGGTCTAAAAGCATTAGATAACCAGACCTACAAACCCTTTCAACAAGCTCATCCTCATCGAAGCCATAGCGAATCCTCTCATTAAAGAATCCAGCCTTCTCTAAAGCGTCCCTCCTAAAAGCCATATTACATCCAGCCGGATAACGGAAAATGGGCTTCACATTACTCAGCAGCTCACGTCTCCTAAATCTTCTTAAAACTGGCATCACACTCTCATCAGCGTATCTTGCTAGAAAATCATCCTCATATCTCATGACGCTTCCACCCAAACAACCAATGCGAGAATCACTAAAGGCCTCCACAATCTTTTTAACCCAATCCCTAGGGACAACACAGTCTGAGTCGGTGAAAGCCAGTATCTCACCACAACTATTCCTCACACCGACATTTCTAGCAACATTTATCCCCCTCCTAGTCTCCACGACCACTCTTACAGGGTATCTTTGGGCTATCTCCCTAGTCCTATCAGTTGAGCCACCATCAACAACTATTATCTCCAGCCGATCTCTCCTATAATCCAGTGCTATAAGGGATTCTAAAAGGGCCTTTATTGTCACCTCAGAGTTAAGTGCTGGAATAATCACTGAAACCATCGGCTCATAGGGGTTCTCATTCATGGGGTTCTCTCCCAAAATCTCGTATTAGATGCATGGCGATATAAGTCATTCTTGTAATGTTGCCCGAAATGTCAAAAGGATTATAAGGAGTTGCACGGCAAGTGCGATATGAGATTGCCGAGGCTATTAAAATGTTAATCCACATAATTATCTCATCGGTAAATGTTCTCACAAACCTTAAGAAAATTGGTTGTGCAGATAATGATATAAAAATAATTGTTGTGGATGAGGGTGATGAAAAAATACGAATGAAAAACGATAAAATCTTAGCCGAGACTGCGCACGAATATTATGGTCCAAAAGAGAGGGAGAAATGGTTTAAAGAGAGGTTTGGGGGCTCGTTTGAGAAGTATCTTGGGCTTATCCCCGAGAGATGCCATGCTGAAACATCATTTGGTTTTCTAAGGGCCTATGAGGATGGAGCCGATGTGGTGATTGAGTTAGATGATGATGTTTATATTTCAGGAGACTTCCTAAAAGCCCATGTATCAAATCTTCTTAGCGAGGATGGTGTCACGGTCCACTCGAGGGGAAGATGGTATAACACGATAGATAATCTCCTACTAAGCCCAAATGAAAAGGTGTTCCCTAGAGGGCACCCGTACACACCACCGTGTAGAGATGAAGATTACACGTGGATTAATCAGGGAGGCAAGTGTATATTAAATATGGGGCTTTGGAGCGGGCAGCCGGACTTAGATGCATTAACAATCATTTATCACGGAGGTTTAGATGGAAGAAGCAGCATAAAGAGCAATGGAATAAGGAGGGAGAAGATAATTGTGGACAAGAGAACATACTTCGCGATTTGCAGCATGAATACATCTTTTCTGTCAAAAGCTATCCCAGCATTCTATCAGCTCTACATGAACTTCATGGATGTAGATAGATTCGACGATATATGGTCTGGCATATTCCTCAAGAGAATAGCCGACCACATTGGAGATGGAATCTGCCTAGGAAAACCCTTAGGATTCCATGACAAGAGACCACGCAACATATTCAAGGACCTAAAAAAGGAGGCAAGCGGGCTTGACATGAACGAACTAATATGGAAGATTTGCGACGAAGCGATCTTTTCAGCCAAAACCTATCCGGACTGCTACCTTGAACTCGCAAATCACATAGAGAAGGAGGTCGAAAAATGGTTCAAGGAGCCTATGCAAATCAAATTCTGGAGAATCCAAGTTGAAAAAATGAGACTTTGGGTTGAGGCAGCTGACAAGATAAAGTAGGGATTTATGGTGATAGATAAGGTTGTGTGAGAAGGACCCTAAGGTTTCAGTCATAATTGTGAATTTTAGGGGACTTGAGAGGCTGGAAAAATGCCTCAAATCCCTAGAGCGGACGAAATATCCTAACTTCGACATAATAGTCGTGGACTGCCTAACAGATAATATAGAGGCATGGCTTAGAGAAAGATTTCCAAATGTGAAACTGATACACTACGATTATGATATTGGCGCCTCAGCATCCCACAACGTTGACAGGCGATTTCTAGACCCTAAAACAAAATATCTTGCCTTCTTAGACAACGATGTCTATGTAACTGAGAACTGGCTTACCGAGCTGGTTAAGGTTTTGGAGAACAATAAAGAGATAGGTGTTGCGCAAGCCAAAATACTAATCGCTAGAAAACCCAGTCTCCTCGATCATGCCGGGCTGGCGATTGATGCTCTAGGAACATGGCACACATCCTATGGCTCCAAAGCCGGTTTACTCGAAAACGTTTTAGAATTGTTTGCGGCATCGTCAGCTGGATGCATTGTTAGAAGAGACGTATTTGAGGAGGTTGGAGGCTTTGACCCAGACTACTATATATATGACGATGATACCGACTTCTCCTTTAGAGTTAGGCTTTTAGGATACAAAGTAGTTCTAGTTCCATCAGCTATAGTGCTCCATGATAGCGAACCAACACGATTCCTTAAGCCAAAAAAACTCTACCATTCAGTTAAGAACAGAATATGCACAATGCTCAAAAATTACGAGATTAAAAATCTCTGGTGGCGCCTAATAGCATATATTATATCAGCACTTCTAGCCGGATTTGGCTTAGCATTAATGGGTAAGGTTGAAGAATCAAAAGAGATTATAAGGGGCCTAATCTACCCACTAACCAACGCAAGAAAGATATGGATGAAGCGAGCGCTAATACAATCCAGGAGAAAGATTAGGGACTCGGGCCTCATAAGAAAGGGACTTTTAAGAAGAGACCCTCTTCCAACGATCTTTGATATTAAATCTAAATTATCATATTTGAGAGGATGATGGGACACTTCCCCTAGAAGGTGAATACTTAATCTATTTTTGGCCGAATAGGCCTTCTATGTGCCTCCTTATGTGCGCCGCAATTGTCTCATAAAATTCCTCTTCATTATCTAATAGAACCCTCTTTATGCGCTCACGGAACAACCATTTACCGTCCTCGCTCCTAGCCGTTAATATAGAGCCAAACGTAATATGCAGAATCTGTCTCCCAGAACTATTCTCTAGAAAAGCTCTTTCTAACTCTCTATCTGGAATATCATCTGGATTTGGCATAGATTTCGGGTCCGCACTCGTAAAATAGCTTCTTCGGTCAGATTCGAAGCATTTAAGGCTATACTTAATGATCTCTCTGAAGAGATTCGGTTCATGTCTTGCGATGACCCTTAAAGATTCAAGATAGCTTGTTCCAGACGTCTTCAAATGCACCATATCCGGAGCTAGTCTACTAACTATTGGGTATATGGAGAATTTGTCGCTTCCAGAATGGATGCTTATCTTATATGGGCCCAAAGCCTTAGAAATTAAGACATGCATGAGGAAATTCTCCTCAAACTCCTTTAAATCCCCAATATAATCTATAGCCTTCTCAAACCTACCAGCAAACCTAGGCGCTAAACCATGAAACCTCACACCAAATCTCCTCAACTCTGAAACTATAAAAAAGTGCTCTAGGGCTGATATAGGACTCTCAGTCTCGTCGATTGAAACCTCGAAATCAAATCTTCTCCGTCCAAAAAGACTTTTAAGGCGCCTATAAACTCTAACAATGAAGAGAATGGCATTCGAAAATTTAACGGCCGCCCTCATTAAATTCTCCTCTGAAAACCTCAGTTCTCTGATTTTACCATCTGGCAAATATAGAGTCAGTCTCTTCTTCAAGTAAACTTTTAGAAAACGCTCTATTCCAATCCCCATCTCGCTCCATGGAAGCCCATTAAATCGCTCCCTCAGGACGCTGACAGGATAATTATCCGCTTCACTATCCACGTAGTCTGAAGGGTCAACAGTATACATTGTGAAGCCAGCCTGAAATGCGTCTTCAACATCCTCCTCCCTCTTTAGATGGTCAGCGTCAGCAGCAAAACCCATGCGATAACCCTCCTGAAAGACCGCCCATGAAACACCATCCAAGACCTCCCGTAGAGTTCTTCCTGTTCGCTGTATCTCTCTAATAGATTGCTGTGCTAAAACTGGAAGAAGGCCAAAACCTTTTATGGCCCTTATATGGCCTGGTGTCGCTATGCCAATCCTATCGCCCAATCCTATCGTGGGGGTTAAGCCTAATGGTCTCGGCCGAGTAAAAGTAAACATTCTCCTTAGTGCTAGGGCATTCTCACCATCACATTTACAGACAATATATCTTAGGTTCTTATCTCTAAATTTAAAGATACCCTCCTCTTCTGGAATAAACCTCTCTGGAAGGGTGTATTTAAACGGACATATAATTACTAGCTTCTTTTCAATATCCTCACGGATGAGAAAGAAGATGCAACCACCTCTTCTTATCACGGAGCGCTCATATATTTTAAGCGGCTTCTTAGCACCATAAACTCTCATGAACTCATCAATTACAATAGAATACTTCATAATATGATTCTCCGAAATTAGCACGAGAGGGATAACAAACTAAATTTAAAGTATCCAGTTCTGGCCGGGTTTCCTCTGAAGTATTATTCTCTTCTCGTAGTTTCTTCTGGCTCTTATTCTAGGGGGTTTCCTAGTCTTAGGTAGAGGCTCAATTTTCGGAGTTTGCGAGCGAACCTTTCCAGCCTTTGAGAGGCTGCCATGTGTCGGCATTTACTTACACCTCGCCATAGGTTATCATTTTTTTATCTTACTCCCATTATTTATATTTTTACCCAAGACTCCCTCTTACCACAGATGGCAATGTGACACTTAATATTATCTCCGGTATTCAGCAGATGGAAACTCATGCCGGATTCCTCCAAAATTTTTAAGAAACTCTCCTTTGAAAAGAACTTTTTAAGCCCTGTTAGAACTATCTCAGCATCATCCTTCGCAACCCTCATTATTTCATTAACTGTTAAGGTGGGGTTGGGCATATTCTGAAGCAAGGTTATAGCGAAAACTTTATCGAAGATCCTGTCCTTAAAAGGTAAGAAGTCGGCGTCAGCCCTAATTAAAGAAATCTTGTCTAACCCTATCCCTCTCAGAGTCTTTTTCGCGACATTAAGAGTTTGAGAGGATATATCAATACCCACTATCAAACCAGCTGAGTTAAATATGTGCTTAAAGAGGATGCCGGTTCCACAGCCGACATCTAAAACAACATCTGATAAATTAATGTTAACGAACTTTAGGGCCTCCTCAATCTTTAAGCTTTGCTCATAACCATATAATGCATTATAAACCTTAGAGAGAGCATCGTAATGTTGTATTACTTTGCGCTTTAACCTCCAATGCTGGGCTCTCTCCATGCCCAGGACATAAAATAATTTATGCTCGGCATTCTAAAAATTTATTGGAGAGGAGCTTGCTGGCCAAAAAGCCTATGATTGTAAACGAGAGACCATGCATTGATGAAGCTGTGAATAGGCTTAATGAAGCATTTAACGAACGGAGAACAGTCGTACTCGTAGGAAACTGTTGGGTTAACTATCAGGGTAGGGCAAGCTCAAAGCTTGAGCCCGGCGAGAGAATCGTGATAATAAAGGAGGATGGTTCAGTTTTGGTTCATAGGTCTAGGGGTTACGAGCCGGTTAACTGGCAGCCGCCGGGCTGCTCCCTTCAAGCATATAGAGATAATGATATGCTCGTTATTAGGGCAGTTAGGAGAAGTCCACGTGAAATCGTTTCAATCTCTTTTAGCCAAATCTATCTTCTATCAACTTTTAAGATGGTTGATGAGGGGGAGTTCTCGCTTTATGCAAGTGAGGAAGACATGCAGAAGGCCATATTGGCGAGACCCTCGATTATTGAGGAGGGCTTTAGGCCAATAAATTATGAAAAGAAGGTTGAGCCGGGCTTTATAGATGTTTATGGTATTGATAGGTGCGGCCGCTTAGTTGTGGTGGAAATAAAGCGTAGAACCGCCGGTAAGGATTCTGTTTTACAATTAGCCAAGTATATTGATGCTGTGAGGGCTTCAGTAAATCGTGAGGTGAGAGGTATACTGGCTGCACCGCAAATCTCTAAAGAAGCAAAACAATTGCTCACGTCATTAGGGCTAGACTTTAAAAGAGTTGACCCAAAGAAGTGCTCCGAAATACTCCGAAGGGAGGAGGATAAAAAGATTCTAGATTTTCTTTGAACTAAAAAGAATGGTGTGTTTGCTAGTCTCCGGATGCTAGTAAATCAACTATCTTCGAGGCTATGAATATTATCCTGTCAGACTCCTTTATTATTAAGTCATTTCTATCAGCCATCTCCTGCATACTTTCCAGTCTTTTTATAGACCTCTCAATATCAACCAGACACCGAAGGATTGGATTCTCGGGTAGAGTCTTCTCCTCAAGTGCCTCCTCAACTACACGTTCGATGAAAAGTGGCTCTCCTAGGCTATAGTATACTGCTGTCTGAGCTTTCCTTAGAGCCTCTATTACCAGACCGAATGCCCTACTATCCTTCTTAGCCATTTTAATCTCATCTATAGCCTCCCTCAAGTAGCGTAGAGCCCAGCCCTTACGATATATATCTACTAGCAACTTCTCCCTCACCACCCCAAGAGTGCGAATTTAATAATTATTTCTCATTTACCTAGACCTAATTTTACCTATTTTTTATTCGCCGTTGCCGACCGCATCTCAGATATTGAAACGAGACGAGTTATGTAGCCAGCGATGCTATTTCTAAGCCTAGAGGATGGAATATGGGCTATGTTAGATAGCACTTTCTTGTTCTCCTCAAAGTTTGCAGTAAATTTATCTGGATATTTTGCAAGCAATTCACGCGCTATCCTCTTTACTCTCTCCGGACGCACATTCCCCAAGCGCATCAGCCTTTCCGTACTTTTTAGGTCACGATTGTTTTCTCGTTATCTTTCATCAAACCCATATATAAGGGTTAATATCTTAGGGATGCTCAGCATAGAAAGGCTTTTTAATGAATAAAACAAATAAATACTTGTGTTTAGAGACAAAAATTTGAAAGAGGGAAAGAATTATGGGTGAATTAGCAATTGCAGCAATGCATAGAATCTGCAAGAAAGCTGGAGCTGAAAGAGTAAGCGAGTCAGCCGCGATACAAATGGCTAAGGTGCTTGAGGAAATCGGCATAAAAATTGGTAGGGAAGCTGTAGACTTCGCGATGCACGCTGGAAGAAAGACTGTGAAGGCTGAGGACATAGAGATAGCCGCAAAGAAGGTTTTAGGTAGAGGATAGAAAATAAGAGCAGCTTAAAACAATAATAACGATCCCCTTTTTTATCTTTAAATTGAAACTCAAAACTAATGTGATTCCCCTTAAAAGCATGCAATAGGATAATTAGCGGGTTTAAAGGTAGGTTAAAGGTGAAATTATATGTCATTATATGTCATGTCTTAACTTTAGTATCTTCGCTATATTTGCGTTTGAATCAATTCTTGGAACTATTTTTCCGCTTCTGGATGTTAGAATTGTTACCACGCCAGGTCCATGTCCGGATACTATGCAGTTTGAATGAACAATTATTCCAATTGACATGGCTCCCTTAAGGTATATTCGACCATAAGAGTTATCGGCATCCTTAATTGCCACTATATCGCCGAGCCTTAAATCTTCCAGCCCGTACTCTTTAACTATCGCCTCATCAAAGAGTTGTATATCATAGTCTCCAGAGTATGCATGGTCCGAGCCAAGACCGGAGCCCATTATTGATGCTGGAATAATATGCGTTACCGGAACCTCGATCTTGTCGCCAAGAGACTGTAATCCCATTGCCGCAAGAAAATTCGGGTCAACATTCATAACCTTAATGTCCGGATAATCAATTAATTCCAAACCTACCCCAAACGCCTTGATCAAAATTTTATCACCGATAAGCAGCTTCTCCATTATTTCTGGCCGGAAATCGACGAGAACATGGTCTATTCCACCATGCTTTCCAACTACAACGCCTTTAGCACCTTTAGCATCACCCGAAACTATAATAGCCTCATTCCCTATACAGGCTAAAATATTTAGAGCCATATTTGCATCATCACTCTCCCTGTTCCTAACGCTTACACCAGGCTCAACATGATCCGCAGCCCAACCAACGGCGTAATCGCCCACGCGAACATTATATGTTATGCCGCCCACGCCCGGAAGGACAACAGGCTTACCGTCGGAGGATATTTTATAGGCGGATCGCCTAAAAACAGGGCTTGAAACCTCACCCATAACCGAGATTTTCACAAGCCTCTCAACATTCATTCTCAGCATGTTTGGTCTCACCCGATTAGATAAACTCAAGCGAGGATAATATAATGTTTTACCCCTCCATTGATTTTATGGAGAATCGGCTACTGCGTCTATATCTGTAGAGATAGCCACAAAGAAGTTTTTATTTTTAGATTTTTATCTTTTCTCTTTCAGTGTATTCTAATGTTAAACGTCTAATGAATGCTGCTGTTTGCCATACATTTATTCTCTTAGCAGGCAGCAGACTCCTTATAGACAAGTTTATTACATAAGTTCCCCTTTTATCTTTTGTGATGAAAAGATTATTTCTAGTATTTACGTTACTGGACCCATACTTATAGTAGAATTTTATGCGTAAGCTCTCTGGGTTGCTCTCATCCCCCTCAAGTTTTACATAGTCCACCCTCTCTTCAATACAAGATGGTTTGCTATATTCCCTAAGCCTTGCCTCAATGAATCTGATGAAATCCAGCAATTCTTTACTATCAATAATCTTTATGGGGATTTCAACACAACATTCCTCCTTCTCCTCGACTTCACGTGGTATCATAAACCTTCTGAGTAATGAGGGTGTTGCTATAATCGAGGCTTTTAATGATGGTAGTAGCGCTCCAATCATCGATGAGAAAATTGAGAAGAAGAGAGCAAGAACACCCCATGCGGCCTCAACCTTATATTTAACAACAAGCGTTGAGAGGGAAAGACTGAAGAAAACATAGTAGCCTATTAAACCGAGGAGATAACCTAGACTTCCGGTTATAAAAGCTATTATAAGGGCTTCTGCTACGAAAATGGCGGATATCTGTGAGGGATTTAAGCCTACTGTTGATAAAGTGACTATTTCACGTCTTCGCTCATAGACAGAATTAAGCATCGTAACCCCAATATTCAATGAAGTTAAGATTAACAGCACAAGCATTTCAGTAAATCCATAGCTGACGAATCTATCACCAATATAAAAGTGTATAATTTCATCACCAAACGAAACAAACGTTTCAACCCTTTCAAAGGTAAGTGTTAGTGCGCGGGCAAGGGGAAGCATATCTTCAACCTTATGTGTTTGAATATTAACTCGTGAGACAACTATTTTTAATGGAAGTCTAGATGCTGTTTCGCTCACTAATATCACAACATTTTCTGGCGCCACATATCTAGGCGTATAAATCAATTGACCATCCATAGACGTTACAAAAATCTCCTTTGGGAGAACCGGATTACCGTCTAAATCTATCACTTCCTTAAGCTTCGCGCTATTGAATATCCCTATAACCGTGAAGTTCATTCCACAGAAGACTATTTTATCACCTAGTTTAACATTTAAAGATTTGCTTGCTTCCTCACTAATTAAAATTCCATTTAAGTCATTATCCTCCAGAAATCTACCATTGCCCTCATCAATAATCTGATTTATCTTTATAATCTCGGTTTCTAAGCTGGGCTTTAAGCCTATGACGCCTAGCACGCTATAGCTAAGGCTAAGATACGGATTTATAATATTACCTAAAGGTTGAGGTGGAACATAGGGGCTGGGGCTTACCTGCGGAAAATTCTTCAATAAAATAGACATTAAACGTATCTTATCGTTCTTACTAAGCCAATCTAAAACATACGATTCGACGGGCCCAAATGGATAAACTTCGCTATTGTTTGACTGTTGAAAGAGAAAGATACCTTGAGATGGAGCCTTCTTGCGTATTTTATCACTCATGAAGCCTCTCTCATGAGAGAAGGATGTTAAAGATATGAAGGCGGCGACAGAAATTAAAATGATGCTCGTTACCAAAATCGTCCTAAACTTCCTTCTTTTAAGGTTCTCGGTAGCTATGGAGAAAGCGGCGATGATAGCACTTCTAATAGATAGTGTTCTTCTATCGCTTCTCTCTCCATAATTATAAGGCGCGTTAATTAAGATAAAGCCTACAGCAAATGAGGAGACTAAAAGTACAGGAACTACCGCTGACTTGCCAACCATCCTAACCATGGGGTTGTAATCCGGGTCCTGCACAAAGATGTAGCCTGGATACATATAATAGAGCGCTAGGGCAAGTATGATATAGATAATTAGGCTTGTTAAAAATCTCTTGAACCTATTTCTGAACATAATTGCTCCTAAAGCGGAGGAGGAAAAGCCAATAAGTAGAGTAACGAATATTGTTGAAAAAGCTGAATTTTGAAACATGCTTATAAGAGAATCTCTAGTATCAGCGAGTATTAGGAAGGATTCATAGAGGTCTGCTTGCGCGCTAACATAATCTCCCTGATCAATATATGCTCTTGCCCTCATTAATAGGCCTTCCGCATTAGATATCTTAACCCTCTCGTAGTTGGAAAGAACACCTATCTTATCAGCTAATGCCTTAACATACTCAATGAAGCTAGGTAGATTGATGTAGGCTTCGCTCTTTAACCTATAGAGCTTTAGATCCAGCGTGGCTTGTTCTCCTCTCTTAAGGTTTAGGTATTCGCCATCTGGAATTATGAAGCTCGCTATTCTCATTGCCGGGCCTCTACCAATTTCCCTAAATATGCTCACCTCTATCTTCACGTTTATATCCGCCGGAACAAAGACAAACCTGCTATCTCTCAAAATAAACCTTGATTCGTACACTTGTATAGTTAAGCCTAGGTTTCCTAACATTCCATCCTCATCCTTCACCTCAAGCAGGAAGGCATTTTCCTCAGGGGAGAAGAATGGGTCCCCAGTTAAGTTGATTGAGGCGCTTGGGAAGAGTGAGAAGTTTATGTATTGTGGCTGGTCTCTTACAAGCACTGACTTGTATGCTGATATATAATCGACACCGGGTGTTGAAGTATCATCATAATACGCAAAGAAAATGTAGTCTCGAAAACCATCTACGTATATCTCAAAAAAGCCTAGGGAGTCTGTTTCGGCTACGATAATTTGTTGTTCGGTTATCCTTCCACCCACCCATGCTCTGCTAATCATGCCGATTTTGGCCCCGCATAAAGCTCTATTATTGCTGGAGTCTACAACGAAACCATATACCCTAATCTTCTGGCCATCTGCAGCATAAGATAGTTCAGCTTGACAAATCAAGAGTAAAAGGATTAAAGAGAGGAGAGAGAAATCTGCTATTAGAAGAAATTTCTTAAAACCAATCTTCCTTAAGAATCCCATAGTTTACACCAGCAGACAGGAATTATAGGAGGTTATTGTTTGAGGTAATAAGGGTCTCTTTTATTATAAATCTTTTCCAAAATTTCTCCAAAAGTAATTTTATAAGATAGGATGGTTAGCCTTAAATATTCTGAGCCAATCATCTAGAGATAGTTCATCACTCGGTGGTTTAAATGAGCCCTTCATCGATTGAGGCCATCGCACCAGCTACATCAGCCAATCTAGGAGCCGGCTTCGATGTGTTCGGCGTTGCTTTAGACTCCCCCCTCCTCTTCGATAGGGTTCTTGTCGAAAAGATTGAAGATGAGGGAAAAATCGAGATAGAGGTTGAGGGAGAGGGAGCTGAAGGGGTGCCCAGGGAGCCGGAAAGAAATACGGCTGGCATTGTTGCAAGGGAACTTCTAAGGTTTTCAGGGAGAAGGCATGGCTTAAAAATAGTTGTTTATAAGGGGATAAGGCCTGGAAGTGGTCTGGGGAGTAGTGCTGCAAGCGCGGCTGCAACTGCCGTAGCCATAAATGAACTTTTAAATTTAAAACTCAGCCAGTCTCAGCTGATAGATTTCGCGGCTTTAGGTGAGTTAGCCTCTGCTGGAGCTCCGCATGCCGATAATGTTTCGGCGGCGATATTAGGAGACTTTATAATTATAACTTCGAGGGAGCCTCTTGAGGTTCTAAAATTAAAGTTGCCGGATAATGCCGAGTTTGCTATTGTCTTGCCAGAAATAAAGGTTGATACAGGTCTGGCGAGGGCCCTTCTTCCAAAAAAGGTTGATTTATCAAGCATGGTTTATAATATTGGTCGGGCCGCAACATTTGTGGCTGGTATAGCCCTAAATAATGTTGAGATAATGGGTAGGGGAATGATGGACAGCGTTATTGAGCCTGCGAGAGCCCCTCTAATCCCTGGATTAAGCCAAGTCAAAGAGAGAGCCCTAAAAGCTGGGGCAGCTGGAGTGGCAATAAGTGGAGCTGGTCCATCGGTAATAGCCCTAGTGGACTCTAGGAAGGCTCGCACCGAGACTGTGGCAATGGCCATGAAGGAGGCGTTTGAGGAGGTTGGCATAGGAAGCCGACCTATATGCGCTAGACCTGGACCTGGGGCAAAAGTAATTAGAAGAGAAGTTGAATAAGATGATTTGCTGGATTGAACTATGCCCTTTACACCTTTCCATTTGGGTTTAGGAATAGGATTAGGTTTGCCTTTAAGGAGATACCTTCATATCCCGACCTTTCTCTTGGCAAATATTATTCTCGATTTAGAGCCCTTTTTAGTGCTCCTCGGGCTAAATTATCCTCTACATGGATACATGCATACCTTCTTATTCGGCACGCTGGTAGGTTTAGCCCTTGGCTACATCACCTTTCTTCTTGAAAAGTTTCTGCATCCACTTTACAAAGTGCTTCTACTTGAAGCATCCAATGGCTTAAAAATGAAGTTAAAATCTTTCCTTATTGCAGGCGCATTAGGAACAGGTTTTCATGTCTTATTAGATACCCCGCTTTACAGCGACATCAAACCTTTTTATCCAGCGGTCGTGAATCCACTCTATAATCCATCCCTCATACTGGAGATTTATGGTCTATGTATTTTTGCAGGCGTTTTTGGGATAATATATTACTTTGGATTAATTGCTCTCTCAGCTTGCCAAAAGGAAAGGCGAGATTAACGCTAACACAACTAGGAGAACTTAAATATTTGAGTTCCAGAAAATTGTTAGATCAGATTTCTCTTGCATATGGAAATCTTCTCGCCCAGATTAACTCCAAAAAATTTCGAGGCTTCTCCCTGATTAACTGAAATTTCTATAAAGCCGCAGCTTCCAACTATTATTAGAGGTGTATTTGGAGGGGCTTCAGCGTAAGCCTTACAGAGCTTAAGTTCAAGTTCTCTTCCACCGACCTCTACGATAACTGCATCACCTTCTCCTATTCCGAGAGCTTTAAGCTCGTCAAGTGCTATATTCGTGATTATATTTCCAAAGTCATCTATGTGCACGATTTCACCCTCAATCGTCGTTTTTGAGATTATCTTTGGCTTAGCAAAACTCGGCGTAACTGGGTCAAATATTTCTGGGCCGAACTCTGATGGTGGAACCCTCTTTGCCAGATACGCTGCGGCCGGACTAAATATGTCTCTTCCATGAAATGTTCTTGAAATCTCCCTGAGCATATACTTTTGGTTAACTATAGTATAAATGTGCCTAATTCCATCTTTATGGGCTGATAACATTAAAAGGCCGTTATCCGGTCCCACATATAGGCTCTTTTCTGTCTCAATTATTATTGGACGTCTCCCGGTGCCAACGCCTGGGTCTATAACCGCTAGATGTATTGTTCCTTTTGGGAAGAATTTTGCAGCTCGTGCCAGTAGGAAAGCGCCCATTCGAATATCGAATTTTCTGACCTCATGGCTTATATCGACTATATTGGCTTCCGGGCATATGGAGAGTATGACCGCCTTCATCTCGGCAACATAAGAGTCTCTTAGGCCGAAATCTGTGAGCAAAGTTATTATTGGCCTTTTAGACATTTCCATCACCATTGATATACGTTCTCATAGTGCTCAATTATACTCTTAATGTATTTTCTCATGCTATTCTTTAACTCGGCTGGGCGCATCCCAACTATGTAAGCCGTCCTACCCCATGACCTACATTGGAGGCATCTTGCTATTAACGCCACCTCAATCTTCTGCTCCAGTTTGGTCCTAAGCTCACCTGAGCTAATAAAGTGCGCTAGAAGAATCTCTCTCACAGCATCACAGGCTCCTTCGTAAGCTAGGCTCTCTTGAATATAGCTTATGAGCCTATCCTTCTGGGAGGGGGTTAGATTTGGCTTCTCCAGATGGCTCCATTTATTTATGCTTAGTAGCTGAGCTGCAACCTCGGGTTCCAGATTGAAGTATGTATCTGGGAGGGAATTTAGGAGTCTCACCTTAAACTCCATGTAAAGGTTCTTAATGACTTCCTTAGCGTTTACGCTTAGAGGCTTTACCACAATAACGCTATATTCTCCCGAAACAATGTTTCTCATCGGACTTAAGTGGACCGGTATGAAACCATTCTTAAGCCAGAAATTAAGTAATAACCTATCAGCTCCAAAGCTTGCTCCAATCCAATCGAAGCCTTCTCTTTCGGCTTCTTCAGAGAGGTTTTTTAATGCTAGGCTTCCAATCCCCCTATCAGTTAGCTCGGGGTGAACGGCTATTCTCACAATCCTAAGCCCTCTGAGATGGGCAAAGCCCTTGTAAGGTGGATAATATTTCACAATGCATGATGGGATAAGATTGCCGGAGGGCGGATTGCCAGCCAAAACAAGGTTTATTGTTTCCTCATCCATTCTGCCCTCCTCAGCCAGATGTAAGGCTGCAACTATCTCGCCAGATTTAGCCGTTATTATCCGCGCGGAATGATGTGGTGAATCTCCGAGAATTAACAGGTCATCCGGTCTATTCCTATAGTGTGCAAGCACGTAGATTCCAACAAACTCTCTGAGCTTCCCTTCCATCTCAAACCATCTGTCGAGGTCGACCTTCTCATACTTATACTCTTCTGCTCTAGTCTCGCTGAGTTTAATAGCGTCTATATCTGCTGGCTCAGCATCTAGAAGAAGAGCGCTGTATAGCCAGCCCTCAATTGGATCGTTTGGCGCATACCTTATGGGCTCCCTCAATTCAATTTTAAAGAGGTTTATTCCCTTACTCTCTTGAAGAGCCTTTAGAAATCTTAGGGAGAAGCCTCTTCCAGCTCCTTCATAGCCGTGAATGGTCGATGCAAATATAATCTTCGGAAATCTCTCAGTAAACGCGAAGAGTAATGGTACTGGTATGCCAGCAGCTTCATCAACCATTAATATATCGGCTTCCTCTCTTAATGCCTTCTGTGGCAGCATAAACTCGACGGTTCCACGCTTACATCTTATTCTTGGCAATTCATCCCGCTGCTCCCTAAAGAACCTCTCATTCAAGGCATTAAGACCCTTCTCTATCATCCCAAAAATTATCTGGGATTCCTCACTTGTGGGGGCGGTTATAATTATCCTTCCAGCTCCAAAATGCAGAAGCATTGCTGCGCTTAACCCGAGGAGTGCTGATTTTCCTCTACCTCGATTAGATGTTACCAAAAGAACATCTTTCTCCCTCCTCCTCATTAACTCCTCAACCATTTGGAGGGCTTTAGCTTGCTCCTCAGTAAGAGCGAGTCTATAAAGTCTTTTTGGAACTTTAATTTCCTCAGATGCTATCTCCAGCTGCCTTTTAGCGGCCTTTGGCGGATGAAGTAACTCACCTTTTAAGATTCTCCATCCCTCTAAAATCCACACGCCCTGAGCCTCTAGGAGCTTTCTTACGAAGAACCTTTCGAACCTAGTTTTTAGGTCGCCCAATTGGTATGGCGGATGAACTAGGCTTTTATGTAGGGTTGTTTCCCATGGTCTGTCGGCCTTCAGGTTTAAATTGTATAGAATTATTAGGCCCCCTCCTCTAACCGTTTCGATCAGCCTGCCAATATCATTTGGTCTAGCACCTCGGCCCATGTCCATTATTAATATATCATTTGTTGTTCCAAGAAGCTTATTGCTCTCCTCATAGCTAAAATGTTTAATGCTCTCTTTTGAGAAGCCGGAAGTTTCAAGCCTCTCTAGAAGGGACTTAAATACTTCTCCAGAATCCTCATAATAATCCACATAAACAATATCTCCTGCCTCTCCATCCCTGAGAATCCTCAGCGCTCTATGCTTAAGAATTAGAAAGGTGAGAACATCAATTAAATCTTCACCGGATAAGACCACTAGCCTTCTATGAAAGGCATCTAAGGCCTCCTCTATCATCTGAGTAATGAGATTTTGTGCCTTTGCCCTCTCCTCCACGTCTAAGGTTCCCATAGTATCACACCTTAAATAATCGTATGCTAAAATGAGAATAGAGATAATGGTGAGTGGATTTTACAATAAACGAATAATCTTCTTATGTTAAGCGGTTTTATTCCACCTTAATTTCGTACCCTACCTTTCTTGGAAGTATTATCTCTAGGATTCCCTTCCTAAACCTCGCTTTAGCTCTGCTAATGTCTACCGGAACTGGGAGTGGAACCCTACAGCTGAAGCATGTGAACTCCCCCCTTCTATGTGTAACACCTAGGTCTTCGAAGTTTACCTTAACTTTCATTTTTGCATTAATCTCGATTAGGTCGTCACTTATCCCGCTTATTCTAATGCTCTCTGGGTCTACCTTCGGTAGGTCGGCTGTCACAATAACCTTGTCTGAGCTTACGAGGATGTCGCAGAGGGGCTCAAGGGACTGTGACGTTACATCCCAGCTTGGTCTCTCCATGAGTCTCTCAAACATTTCATCCGCTAAATTCTCGATTTCCTCCATATATTCACGCATTAAATCAAAGATTGACCTCCGTCTTCTCATAGACATCCTTCATCCCACCCCACTACTTGATATAATATCCTGGGATATCATATTCATGAGACTTTCTCATCCTCGCAAGTTCACTCTGCGTTCTGCGCATCATATCCCTCATGGCTAAACGGACCTCCTCACCCTTCTCAATGAGCTCAGATACATCCACATTTATTCCCATTATTTTATTGAGCGCTTGAATCACAACAGATGAAGCCTCCGGGTCCGGATAATTATAGAAGGCCTCCGCCAACAATGCTATTGCAGGAATATTCTTTTCAGAGCAATATTTTAGGATTAAAGCTTGCGGTCCAGCGAGAAAACCTCTCTGGATAACTTCAACATCATTCTCCCTAATAATCTTCAGCAGCGAATCTTCTGATGCAGCCCCAAAAATTTTCAGCTTCTCAATTTCATGACGGTTTGGAACCGGAAGCCCACCTAATGTGAAGATCCTCTTTACTTTTTTCTCCCAGGCCCAATCAATAATTCTCCTAACTACTGGGCTGACAATCTCCGATGGTATGGCAATCTCCGAGCTTAAAATAGCTATGCTGTTATTTCCAAAAATTCTTACTGGGGATTTTGGAAGACCATCCTCAAGTATGATTATCGGTGGCAATAGGTCCGTCTCTACATAGGCTACTTCCTCAAGCCCAAGCTTAGAGATTATGTGTGCTGCTGCGATCACGCCGACTAGCCCAACATCTGGGAGACCACAGATAACTTCTATGCCTTCCGGAATAGTCTTCTCTTCAACGATTTTTATCTCCCAATCGTTTGGCATTCAACCTGCTTCTCCTTGATGCCCTACTATTAAAATTTTAATGGATGGCAGATATATTAAAGGTTTCTGAAGACTATTGATTTAGTGTATCTAAAGAAATATATAGGATGGCTCATCGATAATATGTAATAACAATACCCTAAAGTATACAAGAAACTGCGTCTCAAGTTCCAAACACTTTAAATGGCCAGTAAATTTAGAAGGGGATTATTTAGATGGGTGAGCTTGAGGGGGCGTCTAGGATACGAGCAATCTATTGGGTTCTCTTAGCGCTTCTAGTTATCGCCATATTTATGGTTTTCCTTAGTCGAGAGCTTGTGCTCTTCTGGCTCAATTTAATGGAGTTTGGAGAGCTATTCTGGAAGCCTATGTATTTTGGTCTATTGGGCGGGTTTGTACTGGCATCCATTGCGCTCTTCAGAATAGACTTCAGAAATAGGCGATCTATAACATGGTGGCTCATTAACCTGATAATAAGGATTATTCGTTTAAGAGGGAATTGGGAGAGAATCTCACCACTTTGGCTTGATTTTGAAGGTTTCAGGATGCCACCTATAAAATTTTTCATATGGCAGATGACAAAGGCCCTTATTGGAATGACTTTATTCACCAATGTAATGTTCGGTATGACCATGAATGCGATTATAATCGGCTGGAACCCAAATCTCCAAGTCCTTCCGCAAATATTCGCGCTCCCATTCCTAACCCCTCCAATGGATATGAGCTATGCCGAGAAGAGTGTTATACCCTTAATCCCAGTCCTAACTCTTATTATCCCACCCATACTTCATTCCCTCTGGATAAGACTTATGCTCCTGGTTGTGGTAACGCATATAATACGTATGGTCATACCGTTCTTAGCCGCCTACCTCTGGGAGCTTGAAATGCCAAGTTTAAGAAGGGTCGCTTCAACTCTACAGCTATTAGCTGCGGTTCTCTTGCTATGGCTTGCATTAAATAGGTTTTTCGCCACATTCATCAACTACAATACTAAATATGAGATAATCGGATTGGCCTCCGTGGGCATAATCCTGCTCCTATTTGCCGTCCTAGACAGAAGAGGTTGGACGGGAAGCTATGGAATCACTTGGCGGCGGCAAATATGTATTCGCTTAATTGCCCTAGCATTAATTGGTCTAATATCGGCTTCTATTATCGCGTTTAATAATAGTGTTGCGGATGTTAGAAAGGTTGAGATGCTCGGACCATACGTCACACAATTGATTTCCGTCAACAGATACTTAGCGGACTTAGATAGAATAAAGGAATTTCCATACGAATTTGGACTAACATCCATTAACCTAAACATGATTGACACATTTATAGCGGAAAACAGGATACTTCTAGAAAAAGTGCGCTTATGGGATCAGCAAGCCTCTTTTGATAAACTTAGGCCTGAGATAGGCTTAATACCCTATGTAGATTTTACTGAGGTTGATATTTTGCGTTTCAATAATACGCTTTATTGGTGTGCGTCGATGGATTTGATTCTTCCTTCAACTGTGAGGCAGGAGGATAGGTGGTATGCTATGCACTTCGTTTATACTCATGTGCCTAATGGTTTTCTTATGCTTGATGCGCATACTGGTAGAATAGTTGATGCCAGCAGATTCTTCCCCCAGAGAAGAATTTATTATGGTGAGGGCGGACTCTTCAAGGAGACTTGGGTTGCCTACCCGGTTGGGAGAACTGTAAGCGATGAGGTTGGAGGCTACTTCTATGATGGGAAGGGTGGTGTAGACGTTTCACCACCATTAAGCTGGATATTTGAGCCAAACTTTCTACTTTCATATCCGGCTGCAACTATGAGGGTTCTGAGATACCGAGACATTCATGAGAGGATGCGACTACTATTCCCATATTTCACCTACGAGATTGAGGGGCAACGCATCGATGTATGGCCTGTAACTGATGGTAAGAGGACATACTGGGCGATGCCATTGATAATATTCCTTGATGCGAGTTACGTGCCGTGGAGTGACAGAAACAAATTTGGGAGGCTAGTAGGCTACGCGCTAATAAATGTCTATGATGGTGACATTCAATTATTAGTTACTGGCGATGACTTCTTCAGCCAAATCTTTAAGGCTGTCTATAATGGGCATGTGAGCACCGAGATACCAGATTGGCTTAAAACTCAGCTGAGATATCCGGAAGAGCTCTTCGAATGGAGGGTTAGTATGTATAACATCTTTCATGTCACCTCACCAGCAACATTCATCGCTGCTAAGGAGTTCTATACAATTCCTAAGGGAATCGACACCTATTATATTCTCGCTCAGCCACATAAATTCGAGAATCTCGAGTTCATCGGATTATTATCGCTTGAGCTTCGTGGGGCTCTGGGAGAAAATCTAGCGGGATATATGATTGTCAGAAACGATTATCCATATACTGGTGAAATGATATTCTATAAGGTTCCGTTGGAGAGTAAGAGTAAACTTTTGGGCCCAACTGCTGTGAATGAGGCTTTAGAGAGAAACCCAGATTTCACGGCCCTAAAAACTCTTCTGAGAAACCCACGCGTGGGAAACCAAATCTTCTATAGGATAGGAGGATACGATGTATTTGTAATACCGGTATACACTGCGCCCGGAGGAGGAGTTGTCACGCAGATTGGGAGGATAGCGATAGTTGGCGCGGATTTCACTGGCGAATATTATGTTGGCTTAGGTTTAACGGTTGAAGAGAGCTTTCGTTCCTTCCTAGCTAGAATTGCTGGTGTGGAAGTCCAACCGCCCGGCCCAGGGATAAGTGAGGAGGAGAGAATAGCTAGGATTGTCAGTGCAATTAAAGAGTTAGGCTTAAGCGTGTATTGGCCTGAAACTATTAACCCTGACATATCATTTATTGATGGGAAAGCCAGATATGTTGACGAGAATGAGTGGATTAGCGTTCAGGAAGCCCTCAACAAACTTCTGGAGTTATGTAACCTTTATAATACCTCTAGAGTTTTCCTCTGGAAAAGCGATGGAAAATTGAATGCTGGCATACTCGCTCGGGTTGAGGGAATTTTAGAACTCCATTACATAGTGATTGAGCTCTCATAGGGGGTTGTTTACGACGACGCGTAAGGAAAAGAGGACCGGTGCACTCCTGAGGGATTTAATCTTAGCGGTAAGCGCGGCTATCGCAATCCTACTTATAATATTAGTCTTTAAGGTTAAGGGCGGTTTCATCGGAATAGCCCTTGGCACGATTACAATCATAGCCCTAATTTACTGGCTGAGGGAAGTAAGGAGAATCTTCCAGCAGCAGGAAAACATGTATCCAGCTGAGCATGACTGGCTCTATGAATTCATTGAGGAGGGTGAGAACCTAATTCTTGTAGCGAGTGTTCCAGGGCCATCTGAAAGAGTGAAGATTAAGATTATTGACAGTTTTATTGAGATTAGGGGAGGAGGGAACTTCGTAAGGAGGGTTCAAATACCTAAGGATGTTAGGATTGTGGAGAAGTCCTATGCGAACGGCGTTTTACGCGTGAAGCTACATAAGACCGCAGCGTCGAATAGCCAAATATCATCACAGAAAATCTAGCGGCGCTAAAAGGTTTTAGTCTTCCCCCTTGATACATGTTAGTTTCACGGCTTTATCCTCTAGCACGAGTATCGTGTCCTCCAAGCGTGCTCCACCAAACTTAGGTATATATATGCCCGGCTCAACAGTAATTACATTTCCACGCAATAAAATCTCCTCAGAAAGAGGATTAAGCGCCGGCGGCTCATGTATATCGAGTCCTACACCATGCCCTAGGCCATGAACGAAATATCCACCATAACCCTTATCTGCAATATATCCTCTAGCCACCTCATCAATATCCCTAGCCCTTACACCAGCCCTCACGTGGCTTATTGCCTGCCTCTGTGCCTCCCTAACCATATCACATAGACGTCCTTGCTCTTTGGATGCTACACCAGCTATTAGTGTTCTCGTCATGTCAGCGCAGTAGCCACGATATTTAGCACCCACATCAATCACAACAAGGTCTCCGTCTCTAATCTCCCGCTCACCTAAACCCCCGTGTGGGAAGGCCGATTCTGGACCGCTGCAAACTATCGTATCAAACGCAACGCCATCGGAGCCCATACGGCGCATCTCATACTCTATTTCAGCTGCCACATCCCGCTCTCTCATTCCCGGCTTCAAAATCTCAATGGCTTTCTCCATTCCCCGGCTTGTCAGCTCAGCCGCCCTCTTTATAAGCGCCAGCTCCCCCTCATCCTTAATCTTCCTGAGCGACCAGATGGCATCCTCTAATGGCTCAAATCTCAATTCCCTCAGATTATCGCGTATTCTCATGTATTCCCTGGCGCTAATATTGTCGAAGCCTATCGACCTGAAACCGCATCTCGATATTTCATTGAGAATCTTCGTATCCGCTCTCTCACCAACCCTAATTAATTCAATCCTCACACCTTTAGCCATCTCCTTAGCAGCCTCATAATTGACGGAGTGAACGAAGAGGGTTAATTCTCCATCCAATGGAATTAGGAGTCTAAAACCACCGGAGAAACCAGTGAAATAATATATGTTCTTTTCATTAGCGATTAAAATCGCATCAACATTTCTCTGCGCCAAAATATCCCTAATTTTTCTTATGCGCTCTATACCCGGCAAACCAGAGCCTCCAGACGAGATAAACATTTAATATCAGCGCTCCTTGATTATATATCTTTCATTGAGCATTCGGCGGGAATAGTTGAGAATGCGGGACATTGAGATAGCAAGGAAGAGGCTGAAGGAGAATAATCTGTCGCTGGTGATAGTTAAGGATGGGGAAGTAATCTTTGAGTCTAGACTTCAGGGGTTAATTGGCTTAATCCAAGCTATAGATTCGCTGGGCGAGCGCCTCTCATCCTCATCCGTTGCGGATAAAATTGTGGGTAGGGCTGCCGCATTACTATTAATATATTCTCATGCCAGCGATGTCTATGCCACCACAATAAGCCTCGATGGACTAAACCTTCTAATTAAGAGCGGAATAAGGGTTGAATACGACAATCTAATCTCGAGAATAATGAATAGGCGAGGAGACGACATCTGCCCCTTTGAGAAAGCCTCCCTAATGGTGGCTTCTCCAGAGGAAGCCTATAGAAGATTAAGGGATGTACTCTCCGAACACCTTTTTTAGAACTGCTTCTGGACTGAACTTCTCTTGAGACCTTATTGATGCTTCCTCAACATATAGTTGTATTGCATATTTTAGTGCGTCTTGACTTACCGGTATGAACTCTCTGCTTGAACTGAAGTATTCCATTAGCGATGCTGAGCATGCAAAGCTTAGAACTTTGTCCTCAAGCCTAGCTGAGAATGTTAGGGTGTTGCTCTTAATCTCCTCAAGTATGGCTCTTCTAGCCCTCGCAATCCAATCGTATGTTTGCGGCGTTATCATGACTGGCTTGTGCGGAAATCTATCTGCGACAAGTGAGTGCCTAGTTTCAATCGCGTAGACTAATGTTAGGTGGTCTCTTATGAGCTGAGCCTCCCTCTCAACATCGATTTTCCCTAGGGCAATCTTCATCTGGCTTTCAGCTATCTCGAGATAGCGCTCTTTAGTTAGGCGATGCAGCCTGCAGAGCATACGGTCCTCAATGGCTCTGAAGTTTGGGTCTTGGATGGTTACGGAATAGCCCCTCTCATATACTGATACGTTATAGTTTACTGTGAAGAAAGATGTGAACCTGTAGGGGCCTATAACCTCCCTATGCAACTCATATTTTATCTCGCCCTGCTCCATAGCTATTTTAAGCGGCTCAACCATACCCTTATACCTAAAGAAGTCATTGAACTCTGGAACAATAAAGTTGAATGTTCTTCCAGCGTAGGCCTGCCCAATCCTTATAAAGCGTGCCGGCGTCATTCCTCCACAATATCGGTTTCTGCCCGGTATACCATGTGCTGGAATATTTGCGCTAGGTTTTCCTAGAATCATATCTCTGGTTGCGAAACTCTTTCCTGTTCCTGGGTCCCCAAATAGTGCTAGAGACCAGCCTGTTCTCTTCCCTGTTTTTCCCTGCTCATGCACCACTTCAACGTTTGCCAGCCCATACTGTTGGGTTATGCTGAGTAGGCTGTCGAAGTATAGGATGGAACCGAATAGCTCCTGAAGATATGCTGAGAGGGCGGATATACTGAATGTTTTACCGAACTCGATTGTTCTCTCAAGTCTATTCTTGAGCAAATCGCTTACATAACTATTTAGCTCCCAATCCATCCTCTCTATTAATAGTCTCTCCTCGGAGAGGGGGTCGATGCGCTGCCTTTCCTCTATAGATTTCGCGCTTATCTTCTTCTCTTTTCCTCTTTCTGTGGGCTTGCCTTTAACCTCAGCCTCAACTATTGGAAGCGCCTCCTTTGGTATGCTCCACTCACAATACTCAATCCCAATGTAGGATGGAAATATTATGCCCAGCCTCTCCAGCTCGCCTATAACCTCCCTGGCTATAGCTGGGTTGGTGAACCTCTTTATGTCACTTGAATCTATAATCCCATTGCCCTCTACAATTGTCTTTAGAAGCAATATGCCCATTGAACCATACTTGACTCTTATTTTACGGACCCCATCGCTGATAAGGTTCCATGAGCCCTCAAGGGATAGTTTCCCGCGGTCGAGCTGGTAGTGCTTCCCCCTAAATGTTGCCCATTCACGTGGTTTATAATCCTGGAAAATCTGTTTTAGTATATCATCTGTTATCTTTGAGGCTATCTCCATCGACGCTCCATCTTCATCCATCTCCCAGCAGCATAGAAACCTACTGAAGTAGGGTATCTTAAGCCACCTTCCAATCTCAAAAAGCTGAGTTATCGAGTAAGCCCTCTTGAGGAGCTCCTTCCTCTCACGAAGTTTCTCATCCGCCATCTCTAAGACCAATTGCCCTCTTTAACAATATATTCTTCGGAGATAATAAATCTTCGATTAGTCTGTAATGGTCATACTAATGCTACCACAGGATTTCAATGGTAATTTTTTAGGCAAAATCTCATCAATCGTCAGGCGGTTTTGATTCAATGCTTTAAATCTTAAATATTCAGTGGTGCAGAAAATTTATTGGGGGGAATCTTGAGTTGTTGGGCGGATATATGGGAAGAATTCTCAAAGTTGACCTAACTGCTGGGACCCTTAAGAGCGAATTGATTTCGGAGGATATTGCCAAAAAATATTTAGGCGGAAAAGGATACGCTGTTTACATACTCTACAATTATCTGAAGGAATACGAGTCTAAAGGTATATCACCATCAGATATAAACCCTCTGGGCCCAGAGAACGTATTAATATTTGCCACGGGCCCGGGAACCGGTGTGCCGGGCTTTCCATGCTCCGGAAGATATCATGTTATGGCCTTAAGGTCTCCTTTAACTGGCTCGATTGGAAGTGCTAATTCGGGCGGCGAATGGGGTCCCTTCCTAAAGTTCTCTGGATACGATATGATTGTTGTTGAGGGCGCATCTGAGGACCCAGTTTACCTCTCAATCGTTAATGGTGTTGCTGAGTTAAGGAGCGCTGGTGACCTCTGGGGCAAGAATGTTTTCGATACATGTAGGATACTCTCAAGGAGGGTTGGTGGGAAAAACACTAGTGTGGCATGCATTGGTCCAGCCGGCGAGAACCTCGTTCGCATGGCATGCATAGTTAATGATGAACATAGGGCTGCTGGGAGAACAGGCCTAGGCGCTGTTATGGGCTCAAAGAAGCTTAAGGCTATAGTTGTCTCAGGCGACGAGAAGGTTCCAGTGGCTAATCCAGATGAGTTTAGGGAAGTCTCAAGGAGATGCCTAGAAACTATGAGGAAGAACCGCGTGACCGGTGAGGGGCTGCCGACATATGGCACATCAATCCTAATAAATGTTATCAATACTGCTGGCGGCTTACCATACAAAAATTGGCAGACCGGCGTAAACCCATATGCTGATAAGATAAGCGGCGAAACATTAGCCGAGACATATTTAACTGGCAGAAGGGCCTGCTGGGGGTGCACAATAGGGTGCGGTAGAGTTACAAGCGTCCCATCAGGACCATTCCAGATAATTGGAACAGAGGGGCCGGAATACGAGTCAATATGGGCTTTAGGTGGCTCAACTGGGGTTAAAGACTTAGATGCCATAGTTAAAGCCAACCACTACTGTGATGAGTTTGGGATGGACCCGATAAGCCTGGGCTCAACAATAGCAGCTGCTATGGAACTATATGAGAGAGGTTATATCCCGAAAGAGGACCTTCAAGGCTTAGACTTGAGATTTGGGAACTCCGCCGCGCTCGTTGAGGCCGTTTGGCGAACAGCTTACAGAGTTGGTTTTGGCAAGTATTTGGCTTTAGGCTCAAAGAAGCTATGTGAAATCTACGGGCATCCGGAGCTCTCCATGAGCGTTAAGGGTCTTGAGATGCCAGCTTATGACCCAAGGGCCATGAAGGGTATTGGTTTGGAGTATGCTACGGCTAATAGGGGAGGATGCCACGTAACTGGCTATACGGTCTCCGCGGAGATTTTGGGGATACCGGAAAAGATAGACCCACTAACACCTGATGGTAAGGCTAAGTGGGCTAAGCTCTTCCAGGATTTCACGTGCGTCGTTAACTCGACGGTCAACTGCCTATTCTCAACGTTCGCTCTGGGCGTTAAGGACTATGCCGACCTACTTTCGGCCGTTACCGGCTGGAGCCTATCTGATGGTGAAATCCTAAGGATTGGGGAGAGAATATATAATCTTGAGAGGGTTATAATAAACAGGTTGGGCTTCAATGGAAAAGATGATACATTACCTAGGCGGCTGCTTGAAGAGCCCATGCCTGAAGGGCCGGCTAAAGGTCACGTTGTCGAACTAGACAAGATGAAAGAGGAGTACTATAAGCTTAGAGGCTGGGTTAATGGGGTACCAACGGCTGACAAGCTGAAGGAGCTTGAAATTGAGCTTTAAGAGCAATAGTTAATTAAACCTCATAAAATCCCACCATTTTATTTTTATTCCTCCACACCCATCATATTTTTAGTGAGACGATATGTCAAATGTATCCGTTAAGGTTCTGCTCTTCGCAACATTTAGGAAGAAGTATGGAAGTAAAGAGCTGACAATCGAGTGTGATGGAACATTAAAGGGATTGATTGAGAGCGCATCAAGAATACTTGGCGGGGAATTCTATAGCGATGTCTATAATAGTGAGCGCGGCATGGTGAGAGACGACCTAATATTTACGGTTAATGGCAGAAATATTAAGGATTTGAAGGGCGACATCGAGTTGAAGGATGGGGATGTGGTGGCTATTTTCCCACCTTTAGCCGGAGGAATAAACTCTTCCAAGCTCATAGAGGTTTAGGTGATAGATGGATTATCCAGAAGCATTGCAGATTGAGGTAACGAACAGATGCAACTTTAGTTGCCAAATGTGTGTAAGGCGTGTTTGGGACGCTAAGCCAACAGACCTCAACATGGACTTGTATAAGCGTGTAGCTGAATCAGCATTCCCCCATCTAAAGAGGCTGGTTCTTTATGGACTTGGGGAGCCCCTCATTAATCCAAATATCATCGAGATGCTTAAAATAGCAAGGGAGAAAACCTCAAGAGACAGCGAGATTAAGATAAGCACGAACGGCTCCCTATTAAATCCAAGATTAGCCGAGAAAATATTGAGGTTAGGTGTAAACAACGTCTCGTTCTCCATAGACACAGCCGATATCGCTAAACTAAAATATATTAGAGAGGGCTCTGAGCCAACAATTCTCCTCAAGAATTTTCGCCATATAGCAAGGCTGAAGAGGCTGAGTGGAGGTTCCTTTAAGCTAGGCATTGAAGCTGTCGTAATGAAGAGTAATTTCATGGACCTTCCGGAGCTCATTAAAGAGGCTTCTAATGAGAATGCCGACTATATTCTAGTCTCCCATGTGATACCATACACAAGATGGACCTTTCAGAACGCAGTATATATAACATTGAGTAAGAAACCATTCGAAATAGTTAGGTCAACATTGGATTATGGACGGAGAATCATACTGGAGGCCATATACGAGACATTCTGTAACGTTTATGGCATAAATACTGAGCTTAAAGCCTCAAAAATAATTGAGGGATTTTGGAGGGAGGCTGAGAAGAGTGGATATTGGATTAATCTCCCCCTTCTCTTTGAGTCTATGGAGAAAATTGCGATGATTAGAGACGTTGAGAGGGTTTTTGAGGAAACTCAAAAAATGGCGCACGAGTATGGCATAGAATTGGCGCTTCCAAACTTATACCCAGATGCCAGAGACAGAAGATGCCCATACGTTGAGAAAGCAACAGCAGTTATTAGGTCAGACGGCTTAGTTACACCATGTCTTGAATTCGCCTACAAGCATACAGTTTACGTTAACGCGCACATAAAAACAGTGAACTCAATAATTCTGGGAGACCTAAGAAGCGAGAGTATTAATGAGGTGTGGAACCGGGAGAATTATGTGAGGTTTAGAGAGGTTAGATTGAGAATGCCTGAGAACATACCGTGGTGCGGAGACTGCCCATACTCAGCATCAAAATGCTTCTTCACCGAAAATAATAGCATGGACTGCTACACAAACGAACCGGGATGCAATGAATGCCTATACAGCGTAAACCTAGCTCAATGCAACATATAAAAACAAGCACTCAACAAAAGTAACATTTTTAAACAACAAAACTTTCCTAAAATATCTAGTGGGGTCGTGGGCTAGCTTGGTCTAGGCTACGAGACTTGGGCTCTCGTGACCCAGGTTCAAATCCTGGCGACCCCACCAGTCCCACAGGTTCGAATCCCCTCCCATATCCTCTCCTTTTAAATCTCCAGTTATAGATTCTTCAGGGAATAGTGTGAGGAATAAGGTCTACGATTATGAAGGAGGCTTAAGCAATGCGGTTAATCTTCTCGTATCAGGTAGCGTTTTCTAAACTTGTTTGAGCCTCTTTTTCATGTATACAAGTAGGAAAACTTTATATAAGTCTACCATAAATGTCTACTTAGGTGCTTTGAGTGGGGTATGTTACAGTCTCTGCTAAGGTTCCAAAGAGGTTGAAGGAGCTTCTGGATAGGTATAATATAAAGCCTGGCTCCATTATTAGGAGAGCCCTTGAGGAGGAGGTTAAAAGGCGAATGCTTGAGGAGCTGGAGGAGTTATCTAGAGAATTATCTAGAGAGCTGTCCCATATACCTGACGAAGAAGTAGTTAGGATGATACGGGAAGATAGGGAAGGTAGGTAGCTCTGTACCTCTACGACGCGAGCGCTATACTGAATCTCGCAAAGAGGGGAAATGTAAAGGTTTTCGCGAAAGGATGCACTATAGACCTCGCCATCTACGAATCTATTAATGCAGTTTGGAAGGAGTGCTACCTATTTAAGAGAATAAGGGTGGAGGTAGCCTATAGATTAATCGAGCTGCTATCCAATATTTTTAATGTGCTAGACCTATATACGATGAGAGGCTCTGAAAAAGAGGTGCTGGAAATAGCTATAAAAGAGGGAATAACCATTTACGATGCATCCTATATCTATATCGCAGTACGAAACAAATTAACCCTAGTAACCGACGACAAGAAGCTCATAAATACCGCCAAAAAGTACACCAACGCAGTAACAACCACAGAAATTACCACATAAAATACTTCATTATTGAAGTAAGAGAAGTATACCATACTGGTATACAGCTTTACCAGACCAGCTTCCTCCTTTCTAGGAGAGGAGGGAGAGGCTATCCAGAAGATAGGAGGTATCAACAGTCTATTTCTCCAGCATATTCGCGCATATTTCTTCGATGATAAATTTATCCCTGAGGTTCACCTTTCCATATCTTTGGAGGCCGGTCAGGGCGGTGGAACCAGACCTCGCAGAAGAATATTATCAAAGTGAGGTTGTTAGGGGTGAGGTTGCAGATTACTGTAGGGGTAGATGGGTGGCCATTGAGGGCGGGAGTCTCGGCAATAGGGTCTTTTTAAGGTATTGGAGGGATGGAAGGCCCTTAAGCATTAACAGCCCCCAGGACGTTTGGGAGATACTTAAGCATTTTAGGGGTATAAACCCAAGGGCAATCTATGGCTCAATTAACATTTACAAAAGCCTATCCGATAGGCTAACCCTAGAAGAACCATCTAACATAGCCTATACATCGCCAATATGGGATATTGACGGCGAATTAAGTGAGTGGAGAGGCATAATTGAGGTTGCTAGGATAATAGTTGATGAGCTTGAGCGCCTAGGCATAGTTAAATCGGTTTTTATTAAGTGGAGTGGTGAGGGAGCGCATGTTCATGTCCATGAAAAGTGCTTCTCAAACCAAATCCTATTGGAATATAATCCGCTGGATATAGCATACTCCCTGGTAGATTTAGTCTTGGAGAGATGCAGAGAGAAAATATTGGATGTGGCGTCAAAGTTTAAAAGCATTAAGGTTGAGAACGAAATAGACATGAAGAGAGTTTTCACCGCACCACTCTCGCTCCATAGAAGGAGAAACCTATGCTGCATATGCTTTAAACCCAGCGAGCTAGACAAATTCGAGATTGAATGGGCCAGTCCAAAAAACTTCAAGCACGATAGCGGATGGAAAAATTATGTTGAGGGTGAGGGAGACCAGGCGGCGATAGAAGCCATTAAAGCGATAGGCGGATATAGGGGGCGGCTTGGTATAGCTAACAACCACGTAAGAACAGTAGTATCTGCGGCAACAACACCTAAAATGGCAGAGGCAAGAGCGGAGATTGAGAATGTGCATGGAAAGATAGGACGCTTCCAAGTTATGGGACTGCTTCAGGCAGCAAGATACTATATTTTGACTGGCGACCTAGAGAAGGCAAAATCCTTCGGCCTAAATAGGGCAATATTTTATGCATGGGCAAAGAGGCATGGGAAGGAAATAGCCATGAGAAGAAGCTTAAGGGAGAAGGGTGAGGTAGCCTCAAAAGTTCACTCAGGGAATGAGAAAGCCGTTCAGGTAGGTGATGAGGTAGCCTTCATTTCTAAGGATGGATGGTTTATAATAGGCGGACAGATACAGAAGCCTCAAGATTATGATAGGCAGATAGCTAAACCAATAGAGGGCATAATAAGTTATGAGAGAGCATGGCAAGCTGCAATAGAATACCTAAAGGGATTTGGCAGAGAAACGCTACTCGACCAGCAGAGTTTCTTCAAAGAGGTCTACGAGCCCGTAAGGGATAAATTTCTGGAAATAGTCCTAAACCCAAAGGGCTTAAGAAGAGACTTAACGAGATGGTTTAGCGTGCACTAAATTTAGAATTGCTTTGTCATAGCCCATATTCTGCATGTTCCCTCTATGCTAACCATGCATGAGCCAACTGGCTTTTGTGGCGTGCAAGTCTTCATGAAGAGTGGGCACTCTTTAGGCTTAATCTTACCCACTATAACTAGGTGGCATTGACACCCAGGCGGAATATCCCTTCCAACCCTAATCCTAACATTATACTTTTCATGGGCATCATACTCCAGATACTCATCTTTAAGCGCAAATGCTGAGTCTGGTATTCTCCCGAGTCCACGCCAATTCCCATCAACAACATTAAATGCTCTCCTCATAAGCTCCTTCGCCCTAACATTTCCCTCCCACCTAACAGCCCTCTTATACTCGTTCTCCAAAAATGCCACTCGACTTCTAATCTGCCTCAAAGCCATATATATTGCTAGGAGAATATCTATGGGCTCAAAGCCAGCTACAATCGTCGGCATCCTATAGGCTTTTGGAAAAACCTCATAGGGCTCCAAACCTATAATTGTGCTCACATGTCCAGGAGCAATAAATGCGTCAATCCGAAGGTCACCCATGCCAAGCATGAGCTCCATGGCAGGCGGAATAAGCCTATGTGAAACTAGAAAACTAAGGTTTCTCGGAGGTTTTCTAAGTATTTCGGCAGCTGTTGAGGGCGCCGTTGTTTCAAAACCAATCGCGAAGAAAACAAACTCTTTATTAGGTTCCTTCTCAGCCATCTTAACAGCATCCATAACGCTGTAGACCACGCGGATATCAGCACCCCTAGCCTTAGCATCCAGGGGTGACATGCTTGAGCCCGGAACACGCATGACATCACCAAAACATGTGAGAACAGCATCCCTAAGCGCAACCTCAATAGCCTCATCAACCTCGGCCGCTGGCGCAATGCAAACTGGGCAGCCTGGACCAGCAATGACATCGACATTTTCGGGAAGCAAGCTTCTAATACCATAATGTGATATAGTCCACTCATGCGTCCCGCAGACATGACAAATCTTCACAGTATCTTTCCTTGGAGCAATCTCATGAATCTTCTCGACAATCCTCTTAGCGAGCTCCGGGTCCCTAAAGCCCCTTCCCCAGGACATGAGACATCATCTTTTTCAGCTAACCCCTTTCAGCCTCCAGAATCTCTCTCCAGAGCTCTAGAGCCTCTTCAGCCTCCCCCTCATCTAAGACTTGTATTGCATAGCCAGCGTGGACGAGAACATAATCGCCAACCTCAACGTCAACCAAAGAGACGTTAATCTCCCTAATCACGCCACCGCCAAAATCAACCCTAGCCAAATCACCATTAACCTCAATAACCCTTGCTGGAATAGCCAAGCACATAGCAGCCCCATCAAGATATGAGAATTCCAAGCATAAATATGTTTTTAGGTGGCTAAAAAGAGCGGGGCTTCAAGGACAATACATTGCATTTCTAGGGTAGATGAGGATAACTATAGACTTTTGCTATGCGCACTCTGGGCTTCTCATCGAAAAGGAGATAAGTGCCATGTCCTGTTTCATCACCATTCAAGCGTCTCTCTGGAATCCATAAGCCATTTTTAAATGTGCCCTCATCAACCCATAATATCTCCACATTTGATGAGAAGTTATCCTTCGGTAGAAACCTAAGCATAAAGTTTATCCCGGCAACAATATACTCATCATTTTTTACGGCAATGATTAGACCTGCAGCTGGGACTCTACATTCATGTAGGATTCCCGGCGATACTACGCGCGCTCTTTCAGATAATTCGCGGAGGAAGCTTATTCTCAACTGATAATCCCCAAGTTCACAACTGAATCCCCTCACACGCACTCTACCAACCCGCCAGAAAGATATTGTATGATTATATCCGTATGTTCCATCATCTACAAAACTAACCATTTGACCCGTGCCCTGATACTTCGCAATTATCGGCATCATTCCTGAGAGTATTTTGTAACTCTCTGATAGAGGATGCTTCTCGGGCTCAATAATGCTATCTATCCCAAATGGTGAAAAACCTATGGTGTCGTGTTGACCTATAGCATAGAAGACATAGGCTGCACTTCGTTCATCACGAACTGTTTCGGGAATAAAAAGCGGGTTATCCAGCCGAGCATACTCGCAGCAGACGGAAGTGAAATCCTCACGATAAATATCTGGAGAGATTATGTCTATATGCGGTGCAGCTGCGCGCCAAATATCTAGCATACGGGCAACCGGTCCACCGCTAGGATACTCTCCGGGTCTACCTTCTTCATATTTATATGCACTAGGTCCAAGCCAAGCATTCACATACATTGGGATTGGATATTCAGCCTTGCCAGCCGCGGCAACGCTGTCTACATAGCGGGCAAAGTGCCATGCCATAAAAACCTCATCAGCACCAAAACCAAATATTTCTCTCCAATTCTCAGAAGTCCTACGGCCAGATTTCTCCCATATACATCGCAAGTAGGGATTAAGCGACTTCTCATTAGCCTTAAGATACTCAATCAACTCTTCTGGAACGGGTTTAGCGAACTCCTCCTCGGCCATCGGATTATGGTCTCTAGAGGACCCTAATAGGCCAACCTCATTCTCAACCTGCATCATGATAACAGTATGCTCTTTCTCATCAAACTCACGGATATGTCTCATCAGCAATCTGAACGCCCGTGAATCGGCTTCGAGCGCGTTCCTGCTAAAGCATGAGATTGAATTAAGGTTTCTGCCTCTTTCATCCTGGGCGCGTGGAAACCTCTTAAGGTCAGTTTTAACCCATGCTGGAGTATACGAAGAGACAGCATTCTTCCATGTTCCAAACCAGAGAAAAATAACTTTCAGGTCACGCCTTCGCGCCCCTTCAATCAACCCATCAACTAAAGCGAAATCGAATTTGCCTTCTTCCGGCTCGATAAGCTCCCAGCTGATTGGAAGCAAAACCGTGTTCAGATTTAGGGAAACAAGACGCGGCCATATTGGCTCCATGTAGGCTAGGCTGGAAGAAGAGGAGTTATGCACTTCGCCACCAAGAACTATAAATGGCTTTCCATCCACAATCAATTGCATCGCATTTCCAACCCTGCGAAGATGAGGGGCATCATTGAAGAATTTTTCAAGGATATTCGCCATAATGTATTCGCCCCTAAGATAATCAATAGTTTTTCAGCAACCGATTTAAAGGTTTTTGGCATCCTTTAAGAAAAATTTAATATAGTCGCTACCTTAAGATTGAGGAGGTTGGGTGGCTTATATGGATTTGTTTGAGGCGATTTTGAATAGACGTAGCATAAGGAGATACATGAGCAAACCGGTTGAGGAGGAAAAAGTTCTTAAGTGTCTTTATGCAGCTATTTGGGCGCCCTCAGCTCATAACTCTCAGCACTGGAATTTTATTGTGGTAACTGATGCTGAAACTAGGAGGAAACTGGCCGAAATTCATAGGTGGGGAAGGTTTATGGCTGAATCACCCGTAGTTATAGCTGTTGTTGGCGACCCATCTAAATCGGCCTTTTGGCGTGAGGACCTAGGTGCTGCAACACAAAATCTGCTCTTAGCCGCTTACGCTCAGGGCTTGGGAACATGTTGGATGGGTGTTGCAGATACACCATATGAGGAGCCGATAAAGAAGCTTTTGGGCATACCGGAAAATCTGAGGGTTCTATGCACAGTCTCTTTAGGTTATCCCGCCGAGAAACCAGTTAGAGGGAGGGAGCCGCTTAGCCGGAAAGTTCATTGGGAAAAATATGGTGTGCAGAAGGAGATTAATCTGACTTTTTGAGGGCCTTCTTGATCATGTAGATGACAATGGCAATAAATATTAAATAGCAAAATTCATATATTAATGCGATTCCACCGCTTATACCACTCAACCATTAACACCCATATTATATCGTATACGTATATATAAAAGTCTTTAATTTCTCCCTTGAATTCAGCTCCCACCGCTTTTACTCCAATCAAAGTTAGAATTGCCAGAAAGAAGTCTACTGCCACCCTAGGTGCATGCAGCCATAAATGCCTGGCCAAGGGATATGCCTCCATCTCCTGGCGGTATCTGCTCGTGTACTATGAAGGTTAAGCCCCTTAATCTAACAATCTCCCCTATTTTATGGGCCATTATTTGATTGCATGCAACCCCACCAGTAAAACCGATATTTTTGATGCCTCTTTCAAGGGCTTTTTCCACAGCTAACTCTGCTAAACCCCTAGCCAAATATACGTGTGCCGAGTACGCTAAGTCACGCCTTTTAAGTTTATTTCTCTCCTCAAAGATTGAGACTACTAGGCTTGTGGTTTCTATAACGTCGCCTCTTATCGCTGGCTCAATAGTTAATATATCTCTGCCACCGATAGCCGCCGACTCGAGTTTCATTGCTGGTTCACCCTCATATGTTCTCTCATAGCATATGCCGAGAATCGCTGATACAGCATCCAAAACCCTCCCACAGCTGGACGTCTTTAATCCAACGTTGCCTTTACTTAGCTGCGATATAATGATGTGCGCTTCTCTATTACCATATGGTAGATGCTTACTATTCTCAATAAGCCACTCCTCAATATCCACGTGGCCGAAAAGTATTCCAGCAGCCATTCTAAGCGGGTACCTCGTGGCCATATCTCCGCCTAGAAGGGGCTGCTCCTCTAAGTGTCCTAGGCGTCTAAACTCTAGTGGATTAAGTGAGCCAAGTATTATTTCGCCTCCCCACGCTCCACCATCCGCACCATAGCCGTATCCATCACAGCATATGGCAACGATATCGTTTATATGGTGCTCGGCCATCAAGGCTGCTACATGCGCGTAATGATGCTGAACTTGAACCATTCTCCAGCCCCTCTCCTCAGCCATTCTCTTGGCAAGCATTGTTGTGGCGAATTTCGGATGTAGGTCGCATGCAACAGCCTCAACCCTACTGTTTGTTAGGCGTATAAGCCTCTTTGAGGTGGACTCAAGAAACTCCAGGGTCTCAATGTTCTCAACATCGCCTATATGCTGCGACATGAAGGCTTTGTCGCCAATTACAAGACATGCGGTATTATTTTTCTCCCCACCCAAGCCTAGGGTGCACCGCTTGACTCCAAAACCCAATCTTATCGGCTCTGGAGCATAACCCCTAGAGCGTCTTATGAAAACCGTTTTATCGCCATGCAAACGTAGAACTGAGTCATCACATCTATGGGCTATACGCCTATCATGTAATAGAAAGTAGTCCACAACCCCGGCCAGCCTCTTAAAAGCCTCAATATCATCTTTAACTATTGGCTGGTTTGGTGGATTGGCGCTAGTCATGATAAAGGCTGGGTCTGAGACCCAATCGAAAAGCATATGATGTAGTCCAGTATATGGGAGCATCACGCCTATATTATGTAATCCCGGAGCAATCAGATCAGATAAGTAATAATTCTCGCTCCTATTTAATAGGACTATTGGGCGTGAATAAGATAGCAGAGCATCAGCTTCCCACTGGTTAACCTCAGCGAAGGTTTTGACAGCCTCTAAACTCCTAGCCATTATCGCGAATGGCTTTTGCCTCCTATGCTTAGCCCTCCTAAGCCTCTCTATGGGCTTGTCGAGAAGCGTTGAAGCGGCAACATGAAAGCCACCATAACCCTTAACCGCAATAATATAACCCTCAGAGATTAATTTGCCAGCCTCCCTTATCGGGTCATCACACTCTATTTTTTCGCCATCATTGACCGCTAAATATGCCTTAGGCCCACATCTTGGGCATGCAACTGTCTGGGCATGAAATCTCCTATTGGCTGGATTCATGTATTCAGACTTGCAGAACTCACACATTTGGAAGTCGCGCATCGTTGTGTTCCCTCTATCATATGGAACATCCTCAATTATTGTATATCTCGGCCCACAGTTCACGCATGTAATAAAGAAATAATTGTATCTCGGGTTTGATGGGTCACGCATCTCAGCGAGGCACTCGTCACATATAGCTATGTCGGGTGGTATAATCGAGCCCGATAGCTCGGCCTCATCTGAACTCTTAAATATCTTAAAATCCCTATACTCCTCATCTGTATCCTCAACTGGCAGAGTTATGATATCATATATTTTTGCCAGCGGAGGCTTCTTTTCAATGAGTTCTCTCAGGAAACTTTTTATGTCGGAGTCTTGTCCTTCAATGAGTATCTCTACGCATGTGTCCCCTCTATTCCTAACGTAGCCCCTTAAGCCATTCTTTACTGCTATACGGTATATGAATGGGCGGAAGCCTACCCCTTGAACTATGCCGGAAACCATTACTTTTAGGCGCATACCTAGGGATTCCTTTCATGCCCTTACTAGGTTCTCTGCTTCGCCTCTAGCGCGCGCTCTAATATTTTCGATGGATTCACGCGTAACTCATCAAAACCCAACTCATTAGGTTGCATGCCCATTGCTAAGCCAAGCAACTGCGTATAATGTAGCACTGGTATCCCGTACTTCTCACCGAACATTCTTTCAGCGCGCATCTGGTTTGCATCATACATTATGTGGCATGCTGGACATATGGTTATCAGCGCTTCAGCGTTGGCTTCCCTAACGTGAAGGAGCTTCTCCCTAACAAGGGAAAGTGATATTTTATCGTCTATGGCGGCTATCGTTGAGCCGCAGCACTCAGTCTCACCAAGATACTCAACACACTTAGCCCCCGTGGCCTCAATTAGCATTTTCAGGACTTTAGGGTTTTCTGGGTCTTCGAATCCAATATGCTTCCTCGGTCTTGAGAGGTGGCATCCGCTGTGCTCAGCAACCCTAAGACCCTTAAGCGGTCTAAGAATGGCCTTCTTGATTCTATCTAGGCCGATATCTTCAATTAGGGCTTGGGATATATGTTTCACTTCTATGCTCCCCTTAAATTCTAAGCCAGCCTTACTTAGATGCCTATTAATCTCCTCCCTAAGCACCTTATCCTCCTTAAGCACCTTATTAGTCTTCTTTAGTGTGCCAGCGCATCCTGGACATAGCGTTAGGATATTTAAGCCTACTTGCTCGGCTATTGCTAGATTTCGTGCGGATAATAAGAGGGTGAGCTTGTGGCTGAGAGACTCGAGTGGCAGGCCGCAGCAATTAAACTCAGGCATCTCGATTAATTCAACACCTAACCTATTTAAGACCTTTCTCGCCGAAAGCTCGTAGGATGAAACCCTATAGGGGATTGCGCAGCCCAAATAAATCGTATACTTAGCACCCGCTACACCCATACCCTAACCTCCGAAGATTTCTGAGGGAGCCCCTCAAGAAACCTCTTAATATCCAAATTCTGTAGGGATTTTGTTAGGCTCTCAACATTTGTTTTCGGCAGTGGTGGAAGCTGGAGTGTCTCACGCCTTTTAATTCTCGACTCCGGAATCTCATATATGTATCCAGTTTTAATGAGGTTTCCCAAGAGAATCTTGAAGGCTTGCGGTATACGCCCCTCCATAGCAGCCATATTCTTAAGCGCCCTTATTACGCTCGCAACCTCAACACCCTGCGGACACCTATCTGTGCATGTGAAGCATGAGGCACAAAGCCAGAGAAAATCGCTATCTAAAACCCTATCTTTCAGGCCTAATTGAGCCATGCGAATGATGCTCCTAGGCCTATACTTATCACTAAACCTCGCAACAGGGCAGTCGGATGTACATGTTCCACATTGAAAACAATGAATCAGACTCTCTCCACCCGGAACCCTAAGTACCTCATATTTAAATTTTGGGTTCACTCTGGAGGGGCTGGCTTTCTCGCTTCCGGACAATATTATTCCCTCCCCTTCCTCCATAATGGCATCTTTATTTGCGTATTTTTCATGTAGCATTACACAGTTATATTTCTGAAACAAATATTAAATCGCGTATTTAAGTTTGGTGTTTATTCTCTTCAAAAATTGGAAGATTGGAGGAAGAACCCCTAGAAACCTCTAACCTTCTCTGAGAGCCTTGTGAGTAGCCTCTTAGCCTCTCTTATGTTCTTTATGCTTCTTCGACATACAATACATATCTTCATAGCGCTTAGGATTTCATTGCTAAATTCACTGTATGCTGGAACCTTCTCCGTGGTTATGCGTTTTAGCGCCCAATCTATTTGTTTCTCCGGGATGAAGGTGCCGCCACATACCGAGCAGCTGAGCAGGTCAACCTCATTTGATACCATTGTTGTCTGGCGATTATTTGTCACTAGATGGTACTCACGTGTTAGCCTTATTGCCTGCGTTGGGCATTCATCTTGGCAGACTGCACAGAAGGAACAGTGCCCATAATTAACCCTCACAATTCTCTTATCTGGTCCATCTATTACGTCTATGGCATCAGCCGTGCAGACCTGGGCGCATGTACCACAACCCATACACTTCTCCCTATCGAACTCATGCTTTCCACGGAAACCCTCAGGGGCCAACCAATAATCCTCTTTCTCTTCAATCTTTACGCCCAGTATATCGGCAACCGCCTTAACAATTGCTTGTGGTCTAGGCGGGCAACCTGGAACATAATAATTAACCGGGATTATTTGGTCCGGCGGCCCAACCATTGGGTAGCCCTTATCAAATATTTCCTTTGTCAGCGCGCAGTTTCCAACAGCAATGACGATTTTTGGCGGGTTAATTGTCTCATAAGTTTTCAGTAGCTCCTCCTTACCCTTAACATTCACGCCACCAGTTAAAATTAGGACATTTGCCTCCTCCGGTCTCTCGACAACCTCAATGCCTAAATCTGCGAGCTTATATCTTGGGACTAAACACTCTAAAATCTCTACATCGCATCCATTACAGCCGGCTGACAGGAAACGATAAACGGATATTTTAGCCATAACTCATCCACCTCCAAACCTATCTTAACGCTATAATTCTCCTCCTGCCGGTTTTAGCATCAACAATTGTTACGCGGTCCGTGCATGCGAAGCATGGGTCTATGCTCTCAATAACCGCTCTAGCGTTCTCTAGGCGCTCGCCCTTGAGCATCTCTAATATGGCGAAGTTATTAGCATAGGATGGTGTCCTAACTTTAACTCTCTCAGGAATATTTGTTCCATTAGACCTTATATAGTAAACGAGTTCCCCGCGGGGAGCCTCTGTCCTGCCAACCTCCTCCCCCACCTTAGGCTCACCGGGCTTAGCGACAATATCGCCGGGCGGAAGATTATCAAGCGCCTGCTCAATTATTTTCATGCTCTCATACGTCTCCCTAGCCCTGACAAGAGCCTTCGCCCTGACATCACCATCTCTCTCAACAATAACTTGGAAGTCGAGTTTATCGTAGGCTGCATATGGGTCCTCCTTCCTTATGTCGCTGGCTATTCCAGAGCCCCTAAGTGTCGGTCCAACTGCGCCAACATCGAGGGCTCTCTCTCTGGGTAGAACCCCAACTCCCTTAGTTTTCTTTGTGAATGCCCCATTATCATCTAGGAGCGACATTATGTAATCTGAGAGCGGCTTAAGCTCCTTGAGGGTCCTCCTAATCTTTTCGGCCTTTTCGGGTGTTATATCCCTACGAACCCCACCAATCGTATTTATTAGGTAGTTCATCCTGTTTCCGGTTAAATATTCGAGTAGGTCTTGAACTCTCTCCCTCTCGCCCATTATTTTTAGAAATGCCTCGTGCTCATGTAGGCTATGGGCTAATATGCCAAACCATAGGTAGTGGCTGTGTAAGCGCTCAAGCTCCATGTATATGCAGCGGAGATACTTCGCCCTCTCAGGAACATCGATTCCCATCAGTCTCTCAACAGTCTGGGCATAACATAATGTGTGTATTCCCGAGCATATCCCACATATCCTCTCGGCTAGGGCAATGTTCTGCGCATAGGTCCTTGTTGTGAAGAGTTTTTCTATACCCCTATGCATATAGCCCAGCTCAAGCCTAGCATCAATTATTATGTTGCCCTCAACCAGCAACTCAAAACGTTCGGGCTCAACCAGCTGCGGCCTATATGGACCAATATAAACTGTTTCAGGCATCCTACTTCACCTCCATCTTCTGAACTAACTGTAGAACTGGGCTTCTATGAAGCTCTAGATGGAGTTCCTGATATGGAACCCCGAAGGATAGGGCGAGTAACTCCATTAGATTTAGGCATGGCATATTATATTGTATTCCATATGGCCTTAACATTACCTGACCCATCTCGAACTGTATCATACATGCTGGGCAGGCTGTGACTATGGCTTCGGCTCCAGCCTCCCTCATCCTACTCAACTTTAATAGTAGCCTATTCTTTAATGAGAATTCTTCATTGGCCTGCATGCTTGGGTAGCCACAGCATAGGCGCTCAAGCCCATAGTCAACTATTTTAACGCCTGTTTGGGCGGCTATCTCCCTCATCATGTTCGGCTTACGCATGATATCTGTGCTCTTGTATTCACGGTATAGATGGCAGCCGTAATGGAGCGCAACATGCATCCTCTGAGGCTTAACAATATTACTTCTAATTCTGTTTAAGCCTATGTCCTCATAGAGAACTTCGATTGCATGTTTAACCTCGATGTTACCCTTAAATTCTCTGCCATATCGCCTCAAGATACTGTTTATTCTCTCCCTTTTCTCTCGGTCATGCTTTAGAGTCTCGTTTGCCTCGGCTAATGTTTCATAGCAGCCATTACATAGGGTCATCATGTTTAGACCTAGCTCTTCAGCCATTGTTAGGTTTCTTGCCGACGTTGCTAGAGCAGCCGTCTCATCTAGGAGGCGTGATATTACTGGTTCCGGGCAGCATGAGTAGCCTAATAGGTCAACTGCATCAAGCCCAACCCTCTCAAAAACCTTTCTTGAGGCTATCTCGATATTTGGGAGACGCATTGGAATCTGACATCCTAAGAAGAAAGCGTATTTAACCACTTCTATCAGCCTCCTCCTACTTATACCTCAGCCTTTTCTTCTCCCAATCGAATCCTACTTTCTCGCTTAGACCTGTATCCCTAATTATGCTGTGAAATTCATTTAGAGCCCTTTCATCAGTGAATGCGAATGATGCTGATTTCGGTAGACCTGCCTCCTCACGCTTCTTCTGTATAAAGGCTGATATTGGAGCAACACAACTACTTGATATTAGCGCTTCAGCAACAGGTCTAGCCTTAGGCGGCAGGGCGCCTTCAAGCGGCTTTCTTAGTGGCCGCTTGTCGTCGGGCCAATCCCTCGTAAGGATTAGGCCGTGCTCCGGCTGTGGATGATTTATGAGTTTAATGCCGAATAAGTCTGAGATTTCCCTCTCAATGAAGTTTGCTGCTGGGATTATGTCGGCTATTGATTCTAGTGTGTTATCTTCCTTGGGCTTTATGCTCCTAACAGTTAGAACCACTCCATCTATATGGAGGTGATAGAGGTATTCCATGTCTAAGCCATTATCAACCGCTGAGAGTGTCATAAAGCGCAACGTCTGGTAGCGCCTTTTTAGAGCTTGAACAGCTCTTCTCACCGCTATAGGTTTAACTCTTACAAATATTCTCCTCTCGCGCTGTCGATAGGCTTCGATAAGGTCCTCCTTAAGCTCCTCTTTCAAGTAATTGATTATATCATTCTCTAATATTGTGATTGTGCTCATGCTAACTAAACCTCCAAATAGCGCTTTCTATTAAATTCCCAAGCCTCCCTTCTAGCCGTAACCCTTATGGCTTGGGGTGAGCAGAATTTTGCGCATTGTGGGTCTCCATCACAGAAGTCGCATTTCATGGCGACGTGATACTCTGAGCTGAACCATGGAACCGATAGTGGACATGCGACTGTGCATGTCTTGCAGCCTATACACCTCAACGGATTTATCTTAACAAGTCCCGTCTCCTCATCTTTTACCGCAGCCTCCTTTGGGCATGCAGCAACACATAGCGGTTCATCACAGTGCTGGCAGTATATTGCCTCAAACTCACCAGTCTTACTGTCAAATTGTATCTTTAGGTGAGCCTTCTCAAGATTAAACTCTTTAAAGTGACGGTAAGAGCACGCTATTTGACAGAAGAGGCAGCCAGTACATTTAAGTGGGTCGTAGAGAAGAACCCTTTGCTCCTCAACATTAATTTTCCCCATTGTGCTCCCTCATAATTTTAGATTAAGAATAGTTTAAATTTGAGTTATTTAGGATTTTCTGTAATCCAATTCACGAGATTTAACAAAGTTAATCTATCTCAGCTGAGCTAAGCTTCTCTGATGCATATTGGGCTTGAGGGAGGATTTAGAAGGCTGGCTTAGGGGCTGCTCTAGGCTCGTGATACTTGGAGTTGGCAATCCGCTTAGGGGTGATGATGCGCTGGGGATAGAGTTTCTAAAGGAGCTGAGGGGTAGGGTTCCGAGGGGTGTTAAATTAATTGAGGGTGGTGTTGCTCCAGAGAACTTTATTGGCAAGATTAGAGCGCTTAAGCCATCTCATCTCCTGATTATTGATGCGGCGCGTTTTGGCGGTAAACCCGGTGAGACTAGGCTTATTATGCCCGAACATATAGCTGGGATTGCGATATCAACCCATGCCATGCCACTCTATATTCTTGCGGAGCTTATAAGTGGGGGCATGGATGTGAAGGTTGCTCTGCTCGGCGTAGAGCCTAAAAACCTTAATTTAGGGGATGAAATTAGCCCTGAAATTGAAGATGCTATTAAATACTGCGCTAATCTACTCCTTAGCGTTTTAAATGAGGTTTTGGGCTAACTCTTTTCTGATGAGAAGATTAAGATTATGAAAGGCTATGGAAGCCGCTGCCAACATTTTTCATCATAATTCATACTAAAGAATTGCTCTTAAAGTGTAAGATATGCTCGATACCTCACTATCTTTTGGAATAGCCTCTCCCTCTAGGCTGTTTTTGCCCTTAAGCTTGGTGATGCACACTGGTGGGGAATGGGAATGTTACCTTTATATTGCAATTGTCATTACACATTGTGATTGGAGGAGGGTTAATTGGCTGTTGAGTGCCTCCAAGTTTCTTCCTCGAAGGTTAAGTTTCTCAAAGATATGTGATATTTTGGTGGCGTATCTTAATGCTGGTGCAGATAAGGAGTATGTTGGTGTGAGCGAGGTTGCTAGCAAGTCGGATGTTACGCTACATAATATTAGCCGTAATAATGCCTTCTTTAAGAGTTGGGGCTTTACTGAGGAGAGCGAGAAGGAGCCTGGAAAATATAAGTTGACACGGGAGGCGGCGGATTTTGCATTTGCGTATAAGATAGACCCAAATGAGGCTTCAACTAGGCAGCGACTTAGAAATATACTGTCTAAGGACGAGGCTCTTATGAGATTTATTGAGCGCATAAAAAATGAGAGCATGGATAGAAACTCTGTTTTGATTGAGCTGCCTAGAGTTGTAGGCGACTTGAGAGCCGATAAAGTTGGCTTAAATGCCTTCTTAGACCTAATCGCTTACGCTTTTCAAATAGACTGGCTATACACGCCAATAAAGCCAGCGCGAAAGCCTACTCTAACGCCGGAAGCTAAATTGCCAAAGCCATCTGTAAGGAAATTTGAGAAGAAAATAATGCCTAAGATTGCAGCAACGTTTGAGCCCAGAGCAAATATATCAATAAATTTAACAATAAGCCCAAATATAACGCCGGAGATGCTTAAGGAGTACATTAAGGCGCTGCTTAGAGCCTATGATGAATATGCCCAGGAGAGGATAGAACCGGAATAAAATGGGTGCTAGGATATATTCCTTAGCTTGGGGAGAACCTCCTCCTCAATCCACCGCTCACCCTTTGGGCTGAGAGTCCACTCCGAACTATCTGGGGTCGGCTTATAAACCAAGCCGCGCTTAGCCATCTCATTTAATCTTGAGGAGACCTGAACATTAATTCCAGAACACTCGAGGAGGCGGCTTATCTGCGATGGCTTATTACTCCTCTTCTCGGAGAAATAGAGGATTAGACCCACAGCCTCATAATGGGTGAGAGCCCTAGAATCCTTCAAGATTAAGACTGGCCCGATGTCTGTAGGTTTCACGATTCCATTAAATGTTCTATCCCTAGCGGATGCAATCTTTCCTGAGACTACGGTTTCAAGTTCGTCGATAAAGTTCTCTGGGAGAGTCTCTAGAGCCTCAAGGACCTCTCTAGCCGATGAGCCTTCAACTATTAATCTTCCGAATGATGTCCTAATCTCTACTTGAATTCTCCCCAACAAGTATCCCATTTTCCTTTTGCCAAACAATCTTATAACGCTTGTGATAGAAAATTGTAATCTTTAAACTCGGTATTTTTCCAAAAGACGGCTCATTTAAATTTATTAGGGCGCTATTTTTAGTGTTTGACAATTTCAGCTAGCTTCTTCCTGAGTATCCTATTTACTACTTCTGGATTAACCCTTCCCCTCAAATCCTTCATGACCATACCCATTAGAGCACCTAGAGCACCTAAGCCCCTCTCAGCTATCAGCCCCCTATTTCTGCTTAAGTATCCGTCAATTAGAGGCTCTAATTCATCTTCAGGTATCATTGTTAAGCCGAGCTCCCTCACAGCATCCTCTGGCTTTGCTCCTTCATGAGCTACCAGCCATCTCACAATTTCGGGGATAGCTTCCTTTGATGTTTTCCCTAAGCCGATTAACCTAAAGACTTCAGTTATCTGCTCCTCAGACAAAGCGTCCACGTTAACGCCCTCACGTTTAAGAGCCTTAAAAGTCTCGGTTAAAGTTGCAGCAACAACAGTTGATGTAACACCAGTCTCCCTAACTATGGTCTCAAAGAGTTCATCGTACTCCGAGTCAATTAGCTGCCTAGCGAGCTTCTCATTTATGCCATAATTTCTTATAAGCCTTTTTACCTTCTCTTCCGGATGTTCTGGCAGATTAGCCCTCAACCTCTCAAGGTAGTCGCCAGTAATCTTTATTGGCGGGATATCAGTTTCAGGATACATTCTAGCCGCTCCAGGTCTGGGCCTCATGTATCTTGTTGTGCCATCTGGATTCGCTGCCCGCGTCTCCTCGGGAACCCCTTTAAGAGCCTCACGCGCCCTTTCGATAACAGCCTTAAGCGCGTCTATGGCATTCTCAATTCTATCCGCAACGAGCACGACAGCATCCTCTGGGGAGGCACCTATGTATCTTCTTAACTCGACTATCTCCCCATCCGATACGCCATATGATTTGAGCTCATCGGTGTGGAGTATTCCGACAACCCTACCCCAGAACTTAGCTCTATCAGACATCTCGCTTCCAAGCCTTAAGCCTGGAATAAGCTCAAAACCCAATAGTCCATTAAATTTTGGCAGCCTAACAGCCAAGATGGGCTTTCCCTCATTAATAGCCCTCTGGAGGATGCGGCATCCCGTCCCCTTAAATACTGGTGTAACATCAACAAAATCCTCCTTCAGCTCCTCCTCCCTAAGACCACGCCTCCTAAGTTCATCACGAATCTTTAGAAGGTTTAGTTGGCGTTGGACTTCATACTCAACAACCTTAGAGATGAGCTCCAACTCCTGAACACCTTTTATCTCGATTAGAGCCCCATCTTTAATCGATATATTAAGGTCTTGCCTTATCGTTCCAATGCCACGCTTAACCCTCCTCGTGGCCCTTAAGATTCTGCCTATCGCGAGGGCAACTCTCTCTGCCTCTTCAGGTGTGCTTATTACTGGCCCGGTTGTGACCTCAACTAAGGGTATACCAAGCCTGTCGATTCTATAGCGTATGACTAGACCTTCCTCACCCATTTTCCTAGCAGCATCCTCCTCAAGGCTTATATGCTGTATTGGAATCTCCTTTCCATCAACGGTTATTGAGCCGTTTACCGCTACAACGCATGTTCTCTGAAAGCCCGTTGTATTTGAGCCATCAATGACGATTTTCCGCATAACATATATTTCATCAACAGGCTTTGCGTTCATCATAAGCGCTATTGTTAGGGCTATATCGAGTGCCTCACGATTAAGCTCGTGAGGCGGCTCCTCATCCATCTCAACAAGACATGAGGTCTCGCTATTAGCCTCATAAAGTATTCTGACACCCTTCTGAAACTCAAAGTATGCAGCTGGGTCTATCTGACCTAGCTCACTCTGCGTTGGCCTTAGCCTTCTAAGGAATAATATTTCTGGCTCCCCCTTGAAGAGCTCAGGCTTACATCCACAGAATAGCTTCTCACGTGTTGCGAGCTGCTGGTGGCACTCTAAACCAATCTTGAGACCAATCTCACTATAATTAACCTTCAATTCCAAATAACCCCCATTAACTAGACACAATAGTTTTCGGAGCCTCAATAGTTTCAACACTTCTGCTGGAGAATTCGTCCGCCACATTAGTTAGGAGAAGCCTCTTAACCTCCTCTGGGTCGCTACTTTGGGCTAGACACCACATCATTTTAACGAGGGCTGTTTCAGCAAGCATATCACCTAATGGAATAACCCCCATAGCCAGAAGGTCCCTGCCGTTAGAATATACGTTCATGTTGACGCGCCCCCAGATGCATTGAGATGTCATACCAACTATTACACCGCTTTCTATAGCCCTTCTGATGGCTGGGAAGCATTCTCGGCGAACATGCCCTAAACCAGTTCCCTCGAGAACGATACCCCTATAACCCTCTGAAACATGCCAATCAATAATCTTTGGGTTCATGCCCGGATAGAACTTTATTAGCGCAGCCCTCTCATCAAAATTAGCCTTTAAAGTAATCTTGCGCTCCGGGTTTCTGGGCTTATAATCATCCGTGAGCATAATGATTTCATTGTTCATAACCCTTGCGAGGGGTTTAGCATTTATGGTCTTGAAAGCATCACGGCGGCTCGTGTGGCACTTCCTAACCTTCGTCCCTCTATGTAGAACCACACTCTCATCTGATGGTGTTTCATGCATGGCTACAGCAACCTCAGCAAAGGGCGCTTTAGAAGCTGCTAAGACCGCGCCTATAAGATTCATCGCAGCATCAGAGCTAGGTCTATCCTCAGACTTCTGGGCTCCCACAAGAATCACCGGGACTGGCAGACTCTGTAGGGCGAAGCTTAGAGCTGCAGCTGAATATCCCATGGTATCAGTTCCATGCGCTATAACGACTCCCTGAGCACCACCCACTATATGCCTCGCAACAGCTTCAGCCATAGCCGACCAGTGTTTGGGTGTTAAATCCTCGCTGAAAACGCTGAAGAGTATCTCGGCATCAATGACTGCGATATCCGCGAGTTCAGGAACAATACTATAGAGGTCGCTTGCCGATATAACGGGCCTAACAGCACCAGTCCTATAATCAACACGGCTCGCGATGGTTCCGCCGGTGCTAAGTATGGTGACCCTTGGCAGACCGGGCTTCTGTTCTGGTGGTGGCGGCGGAATGAAAGTTGGCTTCATCTCGGCTCCAATCCGCTCCACCCTGGTTTCAGGAGTAATCTCAATCCCAACGTTATAGCCAGACCTATTCTTTATCACGATATGTCTATCATCGCTATACTCGGACCTAGGTATGAGAATCCCCTCAAAAACAACGCTACCCTTAGTGATACGCATTAAATCGCCAATCTCAGCCCCAACATCAAGAAGAACCTTCAATGCTAAACCTTTATAGCCCGGTAATCTCTCGCTCATCCCCCTAAGCACTCCCGCAACTTGATGGAAATTCAAACAAACAATGGTATTTTAAGGTAAAAACTTTAGAGCAATAGATGTATAAGGTAAACTAGGCTTTATATGCTTAAGGATTTCCGCGATTCTTTCCGCTACCTTAGCGGATTAATTTCCAAGTTTTATCCAAGAACCTTATAGACTCTATCGCCCTCTCTAACCCTCTGATTAACCTTTAATCCTATACTCTGCCCACTATAAGCAACATTCACATTTTTATGCTCTATCTGCATCGACTCAACAGTCTGCTCAAAATTTGTTGAGGCACCCCTTATAACAATTTTGTCGCCAACCGATAACGTGTCAGTCAAATTGACAACTGCAACCCCTATCTTAGTGAAATAATGGGTTACCCTACCAACCTCTTTTAATTCACGCTCAGCCATATTTCATACTCACCTACAATAGGCTCACTATAATCTGAAAACATATTTATCATTTACTGTCTTTGCAAGCCGAAGCATTATGAGCATAAAAATAGGTAGATTTTAAAAACTATCCTTACTCGAGCTCCTTTAGGCTTATCCCGAGCTCCTTGGCTTTCTTAAGCAGCTCCTCAAGCTCCGCCTTGAGCTTCTTCTTCTCCTCCTCCTTTGAGGCGAAAACTGTGAATGTCTCTAGAGGCCTTATCTCCATTAGCTCAATGGTTGCGGAGAGAGGCTTAAATTCGCCGCGAGGCCCAGTCTCATAGTTAATTATGAGCCTAGCTGGCTTATCAGCGGCATTGCGCTTATTAATCTCCTCGATAAGTCTCGCTGCAAGGTCAACCCAAACCTTCTTATTCTCCTCCTTAACATCAGCCGGAGCATTAGTGTAAAATGTTGAATAAAACCATCTTTTAGCCCTAAACAACGCGCTCTTACTAGTAGGATTTATTCTAAACCTCTGAACAGGCATATTAACCCCCAAATAAAATAACATATATTAGACATATAAATGTATTGACCACGATTATAAAATCATCCAAGACGATACTCCAAAACCAAAAATTCATTAGTTGATAAATATTCACCCAGCTCTTAAGACTGAAAACTCTGAGATGCGATGATGGAAACACTTCGCTAATATCCCAATTAATTCGGCTTCCCCCTAGACACTCCGTAAACCCCACATAGTAGCTCTCACATCATAATAAAGTTGCTGCCCCTACGCCCAATATAAATATAGAACAGCGCATAAAAGTGAAAGAAAGGAGGTAAAGAAGCCCATTACCGGAAAGTAAAGCTAAAGCCAAACAAGGGAATGGAAAACTAGCTCCCACATTAGCCCTCATCTCCAGGTGATAACACCCATCGCCTAAAAGTTCCCAAATACTATGGGTAAGCACAAAGAGATATTATGGAGAAAGAGATTTATCCCCCTCCTCTAACAAAAATTTATCTTGGTACACGCTTGTCTAGGCGGGGGTGTCCGAGTGGACATTCTTCTATTTGGATCCAATGTACTCATCCTCGCCTCTCTTAGCAACTTGAGTAATCCTCTAAGTCCATGAATTTAAAAAGGCTCGGCGTTCTTAGGAAAAGACGTGATTGACATTTAAACAATTAAAAATAGAAAAAGAGAGGGTTTTGCGGGAGATATCGCCAATTATCTTGGCATAAGAAGACAGATAATAAGGTTTATAGGTTTAAATGTGTGGGATGCAAAACTTTAATTTAGAGCATTTTCTCCATAATTATTTTAGGTGTTAAAGAGTTGGACATATCTGTTTCTGAAAGCCAGTTGAGGCTTATACTAAATAGACTGGATATGGTTAGGCTGGAGCTTTTGAGACTTAGAGCCATGCTTCTACCAGAGGAGGAGCTGAGCGAGGAAGAGAAGAAAGAGCTTGAAAAGGCTCGAAAGGAGATAGCGGAAGGTTCAGGCATAAGCCTTGAAGACCTCATTAAGGAGATAGGCTGACAACAAATGTTTCAGATAATCTTATCTCAGAGAGCTAGAAAATCCATCGAGAAACTCCCTGAGCACTATAAAAGAAGGATTATTGAGCTGCTCTTAATTTTTCGTGAGAATCCGGTTCCAGCTGAATATTACGACGTCAAAAAGCTCAAAGGATACACAGACACTTATAGGGTTAGAATCGGCGACATTCGAGTGATCTACGAAATATTATGGAACCTTAATAAGGTTCATGTATTATTGGTTGAATGGAGAGAAAGAGCCTACCCTTAAACAAAAGAGAGGGTTTTGCGGGAGATATCGCCACGTTGGGATTGATTCAAATCCCACCGGCCCCACCATCACTGAACCTAGGACGGTGGGCTCAGGGCTTTTGGAGTTTGGTTTGTGGCTTTCGAGGAGGGGTAATAGGGAAAGCACAGTTAAAAAGGAAACTGAGGATTATTAAGTCTTTAAGTGGTTCTCCTCAAGATATGACGTTTCAAGTTCAGGCCTCATGCCGCATAACTGCCTAAAATCCATTTATATGTCTTTGATGAACGCCTTCAACTCGCCTTCTTTTCCTAAAGAATCTTGTGTTGTAAATGTCTTGAAGGCACTAACATTTATATTCGTATGTATGAATATTTTTAAATCGCCTTTTTCATGTAAATCTGCCTTTTTTCAAAAGGAATTTTTTACGAAAACCTTTTATATTTTTATAAACCTATAAGTATCGTCATTTATTTACATATTTCGCTGTTAGGTGATAGTAAATGGTTATCAGAGTCGCTATAGCTGGTATTGGTAATTGCGCTTCGGCACTAGTTCAAGGTGTAGAGTACTATAAGGATGCTAGAGATGATGAAGTCGTTCCAGGGCTAATGCATGTGAACTTCGGTGGATATCATGTCAGAGACATAGAATTTGTTGCAGCCTTCGACGTTAATAAGTTGAAGATCGGAAAGGATTTAAGTGAAGCGATCTTCACCGAGCCAAACTGCTGCGCAGTATTCGTTGAAAATATGCCAAAACTGGGCGTTAAAGTTCTTCCAGGACCAATCCTTGATGGCGTTGGCCCGCATATGAAGGATGCGTTCAAAGTATATTCGGAGGAAGAATACGAGCCTGTAGATGTTGCTTCAGTCCTTAAAGAAGTAGACGCTGATATGCTCGTAAACTTCCTGCCAGTTGGCAGCTATCATGCTACCCGCTATTACGCTGAGGCGGCACTTAAGGCTGGATGCGCCTTTGTCAACTGTATACCAGAGTTTATCGCGAGTGATAAAGAGTGGGCTACTAGATTCGAGATGGCTAGGTTACCTATTGCTGGTGACGATGTTAAGAGCCAGCTTGGCGCAACTATCCTGCATAGAGCCCTCATTAACCTGTTTGTCGAAAGGGGCGTTGCAATCGATGAAACCTATCAGCTAAATATTGGCGGAAACACTGACTTCCTAAATATGACCCTTGAGGAGAGATTGAAGACTAAGAGGATAAGTAAGACCAAAGCTGTAACGAGCCTCATTTCATATGATGTGCCAACTAGAATTGGTCCGTCAGATTACGTTCCATTCCTTAAGGATAAAAAGATATGTTATATTTATATTAAAGGGAGGAATTTTGGGAATCAGCCTATCAGGGTTTCGCTGAAACTTGAGGTTGAGGATTCACCAAATAGTGCAGGTATGGTTATAGACGTTATAAGGGCCGTTAAGATAGCGCAAGATAGGGGTATATCTGGACCATTAATTAGTATATCAGCATACGCCTTTAAACATCCACCAGTTCAAGTCGATGATCATATTGCTCGTAAATGGGTTGAGGAATTCATTGAAGGTAAAAGGGAGCGCTAAGCAGCCCCTTCCGGCTTTAACAATATTTTTCGGCTTTTAGGTGATGATTGTTGAAGGCCCTTATAATTGCTGCTGGCTGTGGAGAAAGATTAAAGCCGTTTACGCTTACTGAACCTAAGCCTTTAATGCCGCTTTTAGGCTCAAGAATAATTGAGAGAATTATAGTCTCCATAAGAAATGCTGGAATAAGTGAAGTTGTAATAGTTATAGGTTACTTGGGTAAAAAGATAA